>JGI20225J20221_1000477_pt1 | contig 71392 bp, 56 predicted proteins | sample BioMet4_FD_20221 | JGI IMG/M metagenome (IMG submission 20221) | reverse complement strand
AAGGATATTGCTAAAAACATAATTCGTGCCTTAGTTTTCGAGATGTATAGTGTTTTTGAAACTCATATACCGGAAAAAAGATATAAATCCAGAAAAGAAGAACTTTTTGAATCGTTTCTACTGTCTGTCAGTATAAACTTTATTAAGGAACGAAGCGTGTCTTATTATGCTGACCAGCTATTCCTTACTCCAAAACATCTTTCGAGGGTGATAAAGGAGGTTAGCGGACGTTCGGCAGGAGAATGGATTGACGAACAGGTTGTTTTGGAAGCTAAAGCCAGATTAAAAACCTTGTCTCTGACTGTACAGGAAATATCAGATCAGCTGGGATTCCCTAACCAGTCTTTTTTTGGTAAATATTTTAAGCGACATACTGGAATGTCGCCCAGCGAATATCGTAAGGCATAAACTGAAGTTTTTGAATAAAACAGGATTGACTATGTAGTACAATAAGCTTTATTGATAGGATTTTAATTGAACTGCAGACAGATAACTTTCAAACAGTAATAGTATACAGTTTGAATACTGATTTTTTTTCTTTAATTTATCTGTTTAATGTACATTTATAATAGAGCTATTTTCTTACCTTTGACGGCAAATTATAAACTCATATTTAAAAAAAACTTTATGAATAGAATTATTTTAAACGAGACTTCTTATTTCGGAGCTGGTTGTCGAAGTGTTATTGCTGTTGAAGCTACACGTCGTGGTTTTAAAAAAGCATTCTTTGTTACTGATAAAGACCTTATTAAGTTTGGTGTTGCTGCAGAAATTATCAAAGTTCTTGATGACGCAAAGATACCTTATGAACTATATAGTGACGTAAAAGCAAACCCTACAATTGCGAACGTGCAGAATGGTGTTGCTGCTTTCAAAAAATCAGGTGCCGACTTTATCATAGCTCTTGGTGGTGGCTCTTCTATCGATACTGCTAAAGGTATTGGTATTGTAGTAAACAACCCTGAGTTTGCTGATATTAAATCATTAGAAGGTGTAGCTGATACAAAGAATAAAGCTGTTCCTACTTTTGCATTGCCTACAACTGCAGGAACTGCTGCTGAGGTAACCATCAATTATGTGATTATTGATGAGGAAGCAAAAAAGAAAATGGTATGTGTAGATCCTAACGATATTCCTGCTGTTGCTATTGTAGACCCGGAATTGATGTATTCAATGCCTAAAGGTCTGACTGCTGCAACAGGTATGGACGCTTTGACTCACGCAATTGAAAGTTATATTACCCCAGGTGCATGGGCAATGAGCGATATGTTCGAAATCAAAGCAATTGAAATGATTGCTCAGAACCTGAAAGCTGCCGTTGAAAACGGAAAAGATACTGTTGCACGCGAAGCTATGTCTCAGGCACAGTATTTTGCAGGAATGGGATTCTCAAACGTAGGCTTGGGTATTGTTCACTCTATGGCTCACCCATTGGGAGCATTCTATGATACTCCTCACGGTGTTGCTAATGCTTTGTTATTACCTTATGTAATGGAATACAACGCAGAATCTCCTGCTGCTCCAAAATACAAAGATATTGCAAAAGCAATGGGGGTAAATGTAGAAGGCATGACTTGCGAAGAAGGTGTGAAAGCTGCAGTTGAAGCTGTTAAAGCTTTATCTATCAGCATTAACATCCCTCAGAAACTGAATGAAATTGGAGTAAAGGAAGAAGATCTTCATGATCTTTCTGTAGCTGCTTTCAATGATGTTTGTACAGGTGGTAACCCTCGTCCAACTTCAATTGAAGACATTGAAAAGATTTATCGCAAGGCTTTCTAAAAATAGTAAAGTTTTACAGAATATATTAATTTACATATTACAGCCTTTAAGGAATACTCAAATACTCTTTAAAGGCTGTTTTTTATTTTCAAGGTAATGACGGATTCAACAGGCAATGATAGTTGACACCTCTTATCTGCAAGTCAGCTTTTACTGTTGTCTGGAAAATACAGATTTTTTCTTTATATTTTTTGATTATGATATGTATCAAAGAGAAGATTTCTCCTTTAGTAAACGTTAATAATTCATATAAAATAGAATTATAGTCCTCTTTGTTTTGCCATATTGCCCGTTTTGTAAGTTGTTTTGGTTAAATTTTAATTGTTTGAATTACTTTTTACTGTTATATTAATAATATAAAATGCATTATAGTATGTATTTGTAATATGTTTCTCTAAATGGTATATTTGTTATTTTAATGCAAGTTCTATTCATTCATTATTGTTAATTTTGCGGTCATAAACAAACATTCATGAAGACAGATATTGAAATAGCTAGAAGCATTGAGCTAACGAAGATAAAACAGATAGCATGCGGAATTGGCATTCCGGTTGATGAAATAGAAAATTATGGTCGATATATTGCCAAGGTTCCCGTTCATTTAATAAATGAGGAGAAAGTTAAACAGAGTAACCTTATTCTTGTAACAGCAATCACACCTACAAAAGCCGGTATTGGAAAGACAACTGTATCTATAGGCCTTGCTTTGGGACTAAACAAAATAGGAAAGAAGGCTATTGTTGCTTTACGTGAACCATCTTTGGGGCCATGTTTTGGAATGAAAGGTGGAGCGGCCGGAGGAGGATATGCACAGGTACTTCCAATGGAGAATATCAATCTTCACTTTACGGGTGATTTTCATGCAATTACTTCAGCGCACAACATGATTACTGCCTTGCTTGATAATTACCTTTATCAGAATCAGTCTTCCGGGTTTGGATTAAAAGATATTTTATGGAAACGTGTTCTGGACGTAAATGACCGTACACTCCGCAATATAGTTGCAGGAATTGGAGGAAAGGTAAACGGCATAACACGTGAGGCCGGATTTGACATTACTCCAGCGTCTGAAATAATGGCTATCCTTTGTCTGGCAAGAGATCAGAAAGATTTGCGCCGCCGGATAGAAAACATTTTGCTGGGATTTACTTATGATGATAAACCCTTTACGGTGAAAGATCTTGGTATTGCAGGTGCTATAACTGTATTACTGAAAGAATGCATTCATCCTAATCTGGTTCAGACAACAGAGCATACAGCTGCATTTGTTCATGGAGGTCCTTTCGCCAATATAGCTCATGGTTGTAATTCTATTGTTGCTACTAAAATGGCGATGAGTTATGGCGATTATGTAATTACGGAAGCTGGCTTCGGTGCCGATCTGGGTGCAGAGAAGTTCTTTAATATCAAATGTCGTAAATCGGGCTTGCAGCCAAAGCTGACGGTGATTGTGGCAACGGCTCAGGGACTAAAAATGCATGGTGGAGTTAGCCTCGATAAAATAAAAGAACCTAATCTGGACGGGTTGAGTGAAGGATTGAAGAATCTGGATAAACATATTAATAATATCCGTTCTTTTCACCAGAATGTAGTGGTTGCTTTTAATAAGTACAATACCGATTCTGACGAAGAGATTGCGATGATTCGTGAATATTGCGAATGGGCAGGAGTGGGCTTTGCTGTGAATGATGCTTTTGCACAGGGTGGCAAAGGAGCCGAAGAACTTGCAAATCTTGTGGTGAAGACTATTCAGGAGAAGCCATCTTTACCGCTAACACTGACTTATAAAGATGAGGATTCAATTTCTGAAAAGATAGAGAAAGTTGCTAAGAATATTTATGGTGCCAAGATGGTTACTTTCAGCAGTCAGGCTAATAAGATGCTGAAAATAATCAAGGAAATGGGCATATCTGAATTTCCTGTCTGCATAGCCAAAACTCCCTATTCCTTCTCATCCGACGAAAAAGCTTATGGCGTTGCAACGGATTTCGAGTTGAATATCAGGGATATTGTTATTAATAACGGGGCTGAGATGATTGTTGCCATTGCCGGAGATATTATGCGTATGCCCGGTCTGCCAAAAGATCCTCAGGCAACACGAATTGATATTGTTAATGGCTTTATTGAAGGGTTGAGCTAGCGAGTCAACTTGCTCAGATAATGAGATATGATGTATGCTAATATTGAAAATTCCTTTTTTTATTAGCATGCATTTTTATTTCTGATTGCTTAAAAGAAAACTCTATTCTTTTATTTATAGACATTAAGTTATTTGTTTGTTTTGGATGTGTATTATATACATATATTTATAACCCCACGATTTTGTACTGGCAGACGCTGATTATTAAATAGTTATCCTTATAAAATAAAATACCTGGACAAATGATTCAGTTATAAGTTGCCTCTTTTTTGGCAGTGTTTTTTGCATTTTGGAACCTATTGTTTATTGTATTTACTCCTGAAATAATTACTAATTCCTCTTTTATAAATTGTTTTAGTTTGATGCTTGTTATAATTATTTTGTGGGTTTGCTTTTATAAGCAGATCATTCATTGTCTTTGGAAACTAAGGTCAAAATGCTCTGAAACTCCTTGCTGGAAGGATTTAAACGTCCTGACACTTTTTGAAAACATCAAGACATATTCTTTAATATTACTTGATACTTTTAGAAAACTGAAAGCTCTTGTTCCTGCTCCTTGTTATCATATTCTTCAACACTACTTGATACTTCCAGATTGATAATCAGGCAACTATTCTTAATCGTCTTTTTGAAAAATCATAAGTGAATCATTCTGATTTATACTCCTATAATTCTTATTTATTGGAGAAAGGTTTTTATTTATTGGCCAATAAAATCAGATAATTCAGCAATTTCAATGAGAGTGGGGTTGTCTTTCTTCTTTTTCAAGATGCAAAAATAATGATTTTAACATTATTTCTCAAGAATATTGACTGTGCCTTATGATGCGTTGTGTAACACTATGTTAGAACTAGAAAATTTTATAAAAATAAAAGGCTGTCTTATTGTAGACAGCCTTTTATTTTTATAAGTTATAAACCGATTAATAAGCAAAGATTGGATAGTTTGCCATTGTCTTGTTAACTCTTTCACGAACAGAAGCAATAACAGCCTCATTGTCGATATTTGAAAGAACCATTTCAATCATTTCAGCAATTTCAAGCATTAAGTCTTCTTTTGCACCACGGGTTGTGATAGCAGGAGTTCCTAAACGAATACCTGAAGTCTGGAAAGCAGAACGTGAATCGAATGGAACCATGTTCTTATTTACAGTAATATCTGCTGAAACCAACGCTTTTTCTGCAACTTTACCTGTTAAATCAGGGTATTTACTGCGTAAGTCAACTAACATTGAGTGGTTATCTGTTCCTCCAGAGATGATAGTGAAACCTCTGTCAATTAAAGCTTGTGCCAATACAGCTGCATTCTTTTGAACTTGCTTTTGGTATTCTTTGTATTCTGGTTGCAAGCATTCACCGAAAGCTACAGCTTTAGCTGCAATTACGTGCTCTAGCGGACCACCCTGGATTCCAGGGAATACAGCTGAATCAAGTAATTGAGACATCATTTTGATTTCGCCCTTTGGAGTTTTCTTTCCCCATGGATTAGGGAAATCTTCACCCATCATGATAACACCACCACGAGGACCACGAAGAGTCTTGTGTGTAGTAGAAGTAACAATGTGAGCCCATTTCAATGGGTTTTCCAATAAACCTGCTGCGATAAGACCTGCAGGGTGAGCCATATCGATCATTAAGATTGCTCCCACTTTATCAGCGATCTGACGCATACGTTTGTAATCCCATTCACGTGAATAAGCAGAACCACCACCAATAATCATTTTAGGTTGTTCGCGAAGTGCTACTTCTTCCATCTGATCGTAGTCTACGCGGCCAGTTTCTTCTTTTACGTTATATTCGCAAGGAGTATAAATAAGTCCCGAAGTATTAACTAATGAACCGTGAGACAAGTGACCACCATGTGCAAGATTTAAACCCATAAACTTGTCACCTGGATTCAATACTGCCAAAAATACAGCAGCATTAGCCTGTGCTCCAGAGTGTGGCTGAACATTTGCCCATTCTGCTCCGAAAATTTCTTTTAATCTGTCTATTGCAAGTTGTTCGCTTTCGTCAACAACCTCACAACCGCCGTAGTAACGTTTGCCCGGATAGCCTTCAGCGTACTTGTTTGTCAGGCAAGAACCCATGGCTTGCATAACTTGGTCACTCACAAAATTTTCTGATGCAATAAGCTCGATGCCTTTGAGCTGTCTCTGATGCTCTTTTTCGATTATATCGAAAATCAAATCGTCTCTTTTCATTCTATTTGGTAATAAGTGTTTTACTCGAGATCCTTAATTAAGCGCACAAAAGTAGCCAAAAAAAAAATAAAAGAGAAGTGAAACAAGAAAAAAAATAAAAGATTAGAAGATAAAGCCCAATGAGAAACTGAGCAGATTACTTCTTCTTTTGAATATCATATTGGCAACACTCTCTGATCCATCAGTATTAGACTCAATGTACGTAACTGATTTTGAAATGTTCATTAATCCCACTTCATAACGAAAGTCAAAAATAATATTTGAAATATTCACTCCAACGCCGGCAACAGCATTAATGTTAAGCGGGTATAGCTCTTCTTTTATTCCTTTCTGGTCAAAATTGGAGAACTCCAGTTTGCTTTTCTTATTCCATATATATTTTAGTTTGGGTCCAAAAAAGAAAGACATGCCATAAGGTCCATCTTTAATAAAATTATATCCGTAGAGCACAGGTAATTCAAAAGCATGAATAGTGGAATTAATGCTTGCATAATCTGGTTCAATATCTGGATGCTGAGAACCTTTCTTATCAAATGAGATTTCGCATTTACTCACATGATAAGCAAGTGCAGGTTCAATAAAATGTTTGTTCATGTTGATCCTGAGAAACATTGCTCCGAAATAACCTACCTTATAATTGTTCTGAATCTCATTGATTGTTATGTCTTTTATCTTAAATTCGTCTATAAAATACATCGCAGTATTAAAGCCACCTTTTATTCCAAAATTGACTTTCTTGTCGTGTGCCTTTTGGGGAGTCTCCTGTGCAAAACAGGAAAGGCTCCAACTTAAAATAAAAAAAAGAAGTAGGACAACTTGTTTCATGTTTATTTCTTTTTCTCTACAGACCAACCGAACTTACCTAAATTTTCTCCCAGATCAAAGTAGTTCCCGTGTACATATACTAATGGATTACTTTTGGAAAACTCGAATTTACCAGTTTTGGCATTCATGTATTTTTCATCAGCCTTTACATTTACCACTTCGGATATAAACATATCGTGAGAGCCAAGTGAGATAATTTCTTTTACCCGGCATTCAATACACAGAGGAGACTCTTCAATAATAGGAGCCTGCACAATAGATGCTTTGCCCGGAGTAAGTTGCATCTCGGCAAATTTATTAAAATCTTTTCCGGAACGTACTCCACACCAGTCAGTAGCGAAAGCCATGTCTTTTGTAGTAAGGTTGATTACATACTCCATGTTCTTTTTCAGAATGGGATAGGAGTGACGTTCAGGCCGGACTGAAATATAACACATTGGAGGGTTGGTACAAATGGTCCCAACCCATGCTACAGTCAGAATGTTGTATTCACTTTCTTCACAGCCACAGCTAACCAATACTGCTGGCAGCGGATAAATCATTGTTCCTGGTTTCCAGTCTTGCTTCATTGTTATAAAGTTCTACGTTGTAAGATTACAATGTCTTCCTTTCTTAGCTCCTTCTCGCAATAGTGACACTTGATAACGCATTTATTTTTATCGATCACATGAAAAAGAGTAGGCATTGGCTCGTTATTTGTAATGCATTTAGGATTTGCACATTTTACGATACCTTTTAACTCTTCGGGCATGTCAACTTCTCTTTTTTCCACTACTTTATAGTCGCGGATAATGTTAAGCTTTACATGTGGTGCTACCACAGAAATGCGGTTAATTTCTTCATCATCGAAAAACTTATCTGCAATTTTGATAATTCCTTTTTTACCAAGCTTTTTACTATCAAGGTTATAGCCAATTGTGATGTTACATTCCATTCGTTCCAGTCCGAGTAAAGAAACTACGGTAAAGAGTTTTTCTGTTGGTATATGATCTATTACAGTGCCATTCTTCAGAGCAGCAACCTGTAGTTCTTGTCTAATTTCGCTCATTGAGTTAAATGATTGATTAATAATAAATAAATAAGTAATGATGAGTACGTTTATTCCTTGATCTCATCTAAAGTAATTCCAAGTACATCGCAAATGATAGCCTGGCGTGCAAATAGTCCGTTGCGGGCTTGCTGGAAATAGTAAGCTTTCTCATTATCGTCCACATCGTATGCAATTTCGTTAACACGTGGAAGAGGATGAAGGATACGTAGATTAGGACGAGTGCGTTCCAACATTTTATTCTTTAAAATATAGACGTTCTTTACACGCTCATATTCCATCAGATCAGTGAAACGTTCACGTTGTACGCGTGTCATATATAGAATATCCGCATCAGCAATGATTTCTTCAGTAAAATCGGTATGTTCTACATATTTAATATTATGTTCGTTGCAGTAAATCTTATATTCTTCAGGCATTTTTAATTCATCTGGAGCAATGAAATGAAATGTTGGATTAAAATGGCGCATAGCCATAATTAGTGAGTGAACGGTACGTCCATATTTCAGATCGCCTACAAGGAATATATTCAGATTCTCAAGTGTGCCCTGAGTCTTTTGAATTGAGTAGAGGTCCAGCATTGTTTGTGATGGATGTTGATTGGCTCCGTCACCTGCATTTATAATAGGTATAGGAGCAACTTCGCTGGCATATCTTGCAGCACCTTCTAAATAATGACGCATAATGATCAGATCAGCATAGTTACTAACCATCATAATGGTGTCTTTCAATGTTTCTCCTTTCGAGGAACTTGTTGTTGATGCATCAGAGAAACCAATAACTCGTCCTCCAAGTCGGTTTACGGCAGTTTCAAAACTCAGTCGGGTACGGGTGGAAGGTTCAAAAAAAAGAGTCGCTATTACTTTTCCATCCAGAATTTTTCGGTTTGGATTGTTCTCGAACTGCTTTGCCATCTCTAGAAGGTAGAGGATTTTCTCTTTTGAATGCTCGGCAATAGTCACTAAACTTCTATTTTCCATATTCTTATCTATTTATCATTGAATGTACAATACGGAGCGTAAAGGTAGAGAAAAAAATGATTATTGGAAAGTTCTTTTAATTAAAAGATTTATTATAATTTTGCACCAAACTAAGAAATAAGAACAAAGAAAGATGAATCAAGGTGAAGTAAAAGGAACTCCTGTATATATAAAAAGGTTGGTTCGATGGCTGTGGATAGCTTTCGGGTCATTTATAGCACTAAGTGCAGTTCTCTTTTGTTTTATTGCATGGGGGTGGATTGGCTACATGCCTGATGTGGAAGAATTAGAAAACCCCAGCTACAAGTTTGCTTCCGAAATTCTGTCCAGTGACGGGAAAACACTTGGAACATGGTCTTTGAATAAAGAAAATCGTGTATATGTAGGCTATAAAGATATGTCCCATTCCTTGGTTAATGCGTTGATTGCCACGGAGGATGTTCGTTTTGAAGATCATTCGGGTATTGATATCAGGGCACTGGCACGTGCCATAGTAAAACGCGGATTGCTTTTTCAAAAGAACGCCGGTGGAGGTAGTACTATCACTCAGCAGTTATCCAAGCAACTTTATTCTCCAGGTGCGGGAAACTTTATAGAACGATTGTTTCAAAAGCCTATTGAATGGGTGATTGCTGTAAAACTGGAACGTTATTATACAAAGGAAGAACTCCTCACTATGTACTTTAATAAGTATGACTTTGGTAATAATGCAGTTGGAATTAAAACGGCCTCTCATACCTATTTCTCCAAAGATCCTGCAGATTTAAAAATTGAAGAAGCTGCTACATTGGTGGGGATGTGCAAGAACTCCTCGTTGTACAATCCTGTGCGTCGCAGAGAACTTGTAGAGCAACGTAGAAATGTGGTGCTTGATCAGATGAGAAAGGCTGATTATATTACTGAGGAAGAAAGAGATTCTTTAATGCAAATCCCTTTAAGGCTTAAATTTCATCGTGTAGACCATAAAGAAGGTCTGGCAACTTATTTCCGTGAATATCTTCGCATGATGATGACTGCAAAAGAACCTCACAGAGGTGATTATGAATCATGGCAGTCTCAGAAATACTACGAAGATTCTTTGGCATGGGAACATAATCCTCTCTATGGATGGTGTTCTAAGAATAAGAAGAAAGATGGGACAAATTACAACATCTATACAGATGGTTTGAAGATATATACCACAATTGATTCTCATATGCAGCAATATGCTGAAGAAGCAATAGAGGAACATGTGGGACATTATCTGCAACCTCTTTTCTTCAAAGAAAAGAAGGGTAGAAGTACAGCTCCATTTTCTAAGCAGCTCACAAAAGAACAGGTAAAGGAAATCATAATGAGGTCCATGAGACAATCTGAACGGTATAATGCCATGAAGAATGCCGGATACTCTGAAAGTGATATTTTAAAGGCATTTAAAACTCCAGAGCAAATGTCGGTATTTACCTGGCACGGCGTGAAAGATACAGTGATGACTCCATTGGATTCAATTAAATATTATAAGTATTTTCTAAGAGCTGGATTTATGTCTATGGATCCATCTACGGGAGCTGTAAAAGCTTATGTAGGTGGTCCTAATTATGCTTTCTTTCAATATGATATGGCTCAGGTAGGGCGTCGTCAGGTTGGTTCAACAATTAAGCCATTCCTTTATGCCCTTGCTATGGAAAATGGCTTTACACCATGTGACGTAACCCGCAATGTGCCGCAAACCCTTATTACAGGTACTGGTGAAGCCTGGACTCCACGCAATTCATCTAATAAGCAGTATGGAGAAATGGTTACTCTGAAATGGGGACTTGCTAACTCAAATAACTGGATCTCTGCTTATCTGATGAGTCGTTTAAATGTCTCTTCGTTAGTACGACTGATTCATCACTTTGGTGTTAAAAATCGCAATATTGTTGCCAGCCCTTCCCTTTGTTTAGGACCATGTGAGATATCTGTAGGAGAGATGGTTAGTGCATATACTGCATTTGTGAATAACGGTCTCCGCTGTGATCCAATGTTAGTGACAAAAATAGAGGATAGTGAGGGCAATGTGATTGCTAAATTCCATCCTCAAATGGAAGAAGTAATCAGTGCTTCTAGTGCTGCCAAAATGTTGGTTATGTTAAGAGCCGTAATTAATGAAGGTACAGGAGGCAGGGTGCGTCGCTATACAAGAGCTGATGTGGGAGGAAAAACAGGAACAACTCAGCGTAACTCTGATGGTTGGTTTGTAGGATTCACTCCAAAACTGGTAACAGGATGTTGGGTAGGAGGTGAAGATCGTGACATTCACTTTGATACAATGATCTACGGGCAGGGTGCATCAATGGCTCTTCCTATCTGGGGGATTTATATGAAAAAGGTTTATGCAGATAAGTCGTTGGGATACTCAGAATCGGAAGTATTTCCTTATGCAAGCAAGAATGTTTGTGGTAACGATTCCACAGCAACGACCGACCCCGGAGGCATTGATAGCTTGTTCTCTGAATAAATGAAGTTAAAATAAAGAAGCTCCCTAATTGTTTGAAAAGCAATTAGGGAGCTTCTTTTTGTATTGTTGCGGTCGTTTCAATTCATATTAGCTACTTTTTATAGTCCATAAATCAGAATTATAGTCCGAATTCTTTTAATCCATCGATAATATAATCCCTTTCCAAATCACTTTTCTTGAGTACCTGAGAGTCATAGATCAATAAATCAATATCCAGTTTTACAATCTCTTTTTTCTTATCCTCCCAGAGTCTTCCTGCCAGGAATTCAATTTGCTTAAAAATACTTTTAACCTCTTCAATGGAAAGCGAGGTAGCAAATTTCGCAATCTGGTTGGTGAAATGAGTCTCGTTTTGCATATCTACAGGAATTGTATCTTGCTCTGTTCCAAAATGTATATTTGGAAAATGAGAAAATAACTGTTCCTGAGCTAGCTTAATATTAATACTTCTATTGGTATTTGAACCGATAGAGATAAGACATATATGTTGTTCCATAACTTTCATTTTAGTGACAAATTAACTGCAAAAAGCGGGTATTACCAAATAATTTTGTATTTTTGGAATCTTAATTGAATCATAAAAAATCAAAATGAAATATATTGGAATAATACCGGCGAGGTATGCTTCTACGCGCTTTCCGGGCAAGCCTTTAGCTATTCTGGGAGGAAAGACTGTTATTCAAAGGGTGTATGAACAAGTACGAGGCTGTTTGGATGAAGCGTATGTTGCTACCGACGATGCGAGGATAGAGAAAGCAGTGAATGCTTTTGGTGGGAAAGTAGTTATGACATCTGAATTGCATAAGAGCGGAACAGATCGCTGTTATGAAGCATATTCCAAAATCGGAGCAGGATATGATGTTGTGGTCAATATTCAAGGAGATGAACCATTTATTCAACCTTCTCAACTGGAATCTATAAAAACCTGTTTTAATGACAATTCCACTCATATTGCTACATTAGTAAAACCATTTACTGTAAATGATTCTTTTGAAGCGCTGGATAATGTCAATTCGCCGAAAGTAGTGGTGAACAAGAACTGGAATGCACTCTATTTTAGTCGTTCAATTATTCCATTTACAAGGAATAGTGATAAGAAAGACTGGCTGAAGCAACATACCTATTATAAACATATAGGTTTGTATGCTTATCGGGCAGAAGTATTGAAAGAGATTACAGCTTTGCCGCAATCATCACTTGAAATAGCAGAGTCTCTTGAACAGCTTCGCTGGCTTGAAAATGGATACACCATAAAGGTTGGAGTTACTGACGTTGAAACTATTGGCATTGATACACCAGAAGATTTAATTAAAGCTGAATCATTTTTAAAAGAACAATATGCTGAATAGAAAGATTCAACCAGAGATCAAAGCAATGGAAAATATTGCTATAACTGTACCTCAAAGAAAAGTAATGCCCAATGGCATACCTCTGAATGTTATTGAAGCTGGCAATCAGGAGGTAGTTAGGGTGGATATTTTGATTGGTGCAGGTAAATGGTCTCAGACCCAGCTTTTGCAGACATTGTTTACCAACAGGATGCTAAGGGAAGGAACCAGGCGATTTACTTCTGCAGAGATTTCAGAAAAGCTTGACTATTATGGCGCCTGGTTGGAACTTTCTACTTCTATGGAGTATTCTTATATTACTCTTTATTCTCTGAATAAATATTTTGCTTTTACATTGGAAATTGTCGAGTCTATTGTAAAAGAACCAGTCTTCCCTGAAAAAGAGTTGAAGACGGTTGTTGAGAACAATAAACAGCAGTTTTTGATTAATAGCACGAAGGTAGAGTATATGGCACAGAAAAGTTTTGCCAGATCTATTTTCGGAGATCAGCATCCTTGTGGTCGTTTAGCTGAAGCCGCAGATTATAATCAGGTAACAGTGTCATGTTTGAAAGAATTCTATGACCAATATTACCATTCAGGAAATTGCAGTATCTATGTTGCGGGAAAAGTTACTGAAGATATATTGAATTTGCTTGAAAATACATTTGGTAAGGATTCCTGGGGGCAGTCTCAGAACAAGGCTTTCCTTATACCTCACGTTATAGATACAACATCTCAGAAACGTGTTTTTACTGAGCAGGCTACTGCTATGCAAAGTAGCATAAAGATGGGGAAAGTAATGATCCAAAGGTCTCATCCGGATTACTATAAGATGAGAGTCTTAATCACTATATTCGGAGGTTATTTTGGAAGCAGGCTAATGTCCAATATCCGCGAAGACAAAGGGTATACTTATGGAATTTCTTCAGGAATAGCTTCTTATCCGGATGCAGGCGTTTTTATGGTCTCTACAGAGGCCGCAAATGAATATGTGGAAGATATAATCAAAGAAGTCTATCATGAGATGCTTGTGCTACAGACGGATCTGGTTCCTGATACAGAACTAAATATGGTCCGGAATTATATGTTAGGAGAGATGTGCAGAAGCTATGAAGGTCCATTCTCTTTATCCGATGCCTGGATCTTTATTCAAACTTCACATCTTTCAGATTCTTATTTTGAAGAATCACTTAAAGCTTTACAAAGTGTAACATCCGAAGATATTAAAGTATTGGCTCAAAAATATTTTGATCAAGAAAAAATGATAGAAGTTGTTGCTGGTAAAAGCCTTTAAAATTATAACAAAACCTAATAAATTGTATCTCTTAATGGATTATTATTACTTTTGTCTTATACAATTTTATTAATATCTTTCTACTATGCGAAAAAAAATATATATATTCTTTTTATTTCTCTCTGTAGCTACTTCTTTCGAAGCTCAGGGGATTGGTGGCTTTTTCTCTAAAATTAAAGAAACTTTTGCTCCTTCAACAGAGATTAAAATCGGTAATTATGTTTTTAAAGACGGGGCAACTTATACCGGCGAACTTCAAAAAGGGAAGCCTAATGGAAAAGGAAAAACCATCTTTAAAAATGGTGATGTATACGAAGGTGAGTATGTAAATGGTAAACGACAAGGATATGGCATTTATTCTTTTGTAGATGGTGAAAAGTATGAAGGACAATGGTTTCAGGACCAGCAGCACGGCAAAGGTACTTATTATTTTATGAACAATAATAAGTATGAAGGTATGTGGTATACAGACTATCAGCAAGGTGAAGGCACAATGTATTACTATAACGGAGATGTGTATACTGGAAATTGGGCGAATGACAGACGTGATGGAAAAGGCTCTTATACCTGGAAGAACGGTGCAAAATATGAAGGTGAATGGAAAGCGGACAAGAAAAACGGTCATGGTGTTCTTGTTTGGGAAGATCAATCAAAATATGAAGGCGATTGGAAAGATAATGTTCGTTGGGGAAAAGGTACTTATTATTATCCTACGGGAGATAAATACACTGGCGATTGGGTGAATGATATTCAGGATGGTAGAGGAACTTATTATTTTCACTCAGGTGAAAAATATGAAGGCGATTATATAAAAGGTCAACGTACAGGAAGAGGTGTTTTTGTCTTAGCTAATGGCGATAAATACGAGGGCGATTTTAAAGAAGGTATGCAACATGGACAAGGAACTTTCACTTGGAGCAATGGAACTGTATATACAGGTCAATGGATGAATAATCAGAGAAATGGCAGGGGAACTTATACTTGGGCTAACGGTGATTATTATGAAGGCGACTGGAAGAATAATATTTATCATGGACAGGGGGTTCTTATTCTGAAGAATGGTACCAAATATAAAGGTGGATTTGTTAATGGTCAGGAAGAAGGATCTGGAGTTCAGGAAGATAAAGACGGTAATCGTTATGAAGGCTTTTTCAGACAAGGGAAAAAAGACGGTCCTTTTGTTGAGTTTGATAAGGAAGGAAATAGAATAAGACGTGGCTCTTATAAATTTGGAGTATTGGATAATGTAGAAAAGGAGTAATTCTCTTTATCTATTCTTTGAAATAAAAAATGCCGGTGTGAATATCACATCGGCATTTTTTATTTCAGGGGATATATTAAATAATATATTGTGAACTGATTGATTCGTTGTTGTACACACGATGAATAGTGTTAGCAAACATCTCTGCAATTGATAGTTGTTTTACTTTTGAACCTCCCTTGTCATAAGGAATACTATTTGTGAAAACCATTTCAGTAAGAGAAGAGCTCTGTACACGTTCCGTTGCAGGATTAGACATTACGCAGTGACTGGCAATAGCACGAACTGAAAGTGCACCGGCATCTAGCATAATATCGGCAGCTTTAGTAATAGTACCGGCTGTATCTACAATATCATCAATTAAAATAACATTTTTACCTTTAACGTCTCCAATGATTTGCATTGATGCAACTTCGTTTGCTTTAATGCGCGACTTGTTGCACAATACTAGTGGAACACCTAAATATTTTGAATAGGTGCTGGCTCTTTTAGAACCACCAACGTCTGGAGTTGCGATAACTAATTCATCAAGATCTAATGATTCAATGTAGGGTAAAAAAACTCCTGACGCATATAAGTGATCTACAGGAACGTCAAAGAAGCCTTGAATCTGATCTGCATGCAAATCCATTGTTATGAGACGGTCAATACCTGCAACTGATAATAAATCGGCTACTAATTTTGCTCCGATAGAGACACGTGGTTTATCTTTTCTATCTTGGCGAGCCCATCCGAAATATGGAATAACAGCGACAACGCTTTTCGCAGAAGCACGCTTGGCTGCATCAATCATCAGCAATAGCTCCATTAAATTGTCTGAGTTGGGAAAGGTAGATTGGACTAGAAAAACATGTGAACCTCTGATAGATTCTTCGTAAGATACTGCAAACTCCCCGTCGGCAAAGTGGGTGATATTCATATTCCCCAGAGGGCAGCCGAGGCTTTCACAAATTTTCTCTGCTAGGTATCTGGAATTAGTGCNANAAAAATACCATAAAAGGTGCTTTTTCGCTCATTTTGTAATTGAATTACCTTTGTATTAATTTGCCTGCAAAGTTACTAATTCTAGTTGCAATACAAAGAACTTATTGTATAAAATGTAACCCAAAATTAATAATCTACCGAATTAATTCTTAGCTTTACTGTTAAAACTGTGGATTAGCAATTCTGTGAATCAGGATTTTTAAGAAGAAACATACATCTTCTTTTTAATATTTAGCGTATTTTTGTAGCATGAATATGAAACAAGAACAAATAGAACAGGCTCTTAAGAGTTTAAAAATAGAAAATCTGAACCCGATGCAGGAAGCTTCTTTAAGAGCTAACAGCCAGGGCAAGGATGTAGTTTTGCTGTCTCCAACAGGATCCGGCAAAACATTGGCTTTTCTGCTTCCTCTTTTACTGGAGCTGAAACCTGAAAATAATACGATACAGAGTTTGGTATTAGTTCCTTCAAGGGAATTGGCTTTACAGATTGAATCGGTATTTAAATCAATGAATACAGGATACAAGACCTGCTGTTGCTATGGAGGACATCCAATATCTGATGAAAAGAAAAGTATTCTGGGCAATCATCCCGCAATTATTATTGGTACTCCCGGACGTATAAACGACCATTTAGGTAAAGGGAATTTTATTCCTGATACCATACATACATTGGTGATTGATGAATTTGATAAATCTCTGGAATACGGCTTTCAGGACGAGATGTCGGAAATCATTGCTCAATTGCCTGGATTAAAGAAACGTATACTTCTTTCGGCTACTGATGCTGAAGAAATTCCTGATTTTACAGGGCTAAATGAGACGATAAAACTAGACTTCCTTGAACCTGAAGAACAATCTGTTCGCTTGAAACTGATGAAAGTGCTTTCGCCGGATAAGGATAAACTGGAAACTTTGTTCCGTTTACTTTGCACGTTAGGTAGCAGTTCCACCATTGTTTTCTGTAACCATCGGGATGCAGTGGAACGGGTTAGTGATTATCTTGCCTCAAAAGGATTGTATAATGAATATTTTCATGGAGGAATGGAACAACCCGACCGTGAACGTGCTTTATATAAGTTTCGTAATGGAAGCTGTCATGTGTTTGTTTCAACAGATTTGGCTTCCCGTGGACTGGATATTCCCGAAATAGAAAATATTATTCACTATCATCTTCCCATTAATGAGGATGCTTTTACTCACCGTAACGGGAGAACGGCACGTTGGGAGGCAGAGGGAACTTCATACATCATTCTCAATGAAGATGAGACTTTGCCTGCATACGTAACAGAAGAGCCGGAAACGTTTGAATTATCAGAAAAAGTATCCCGCCCTGCTCAACCACTTTGGGTTACCTTATATATAGGTAAAGGAAAAAAAGACAAAGTGAACAAGATTGATATTGTTGGTTTCCTTTATAAGAAAGGGAAACTTACTAAAGATGACATAGGCCAGATAGATGTGAAAGAGCATTTTGCCTTTGTTGCTATCCGGCGTTCAAAGTTAAATCAAACTCTTAATCTGATTCAGGGAGAAAAGATCAAGGGAACAAAGACAAAGATTGAGGAAGCAGATTAATTCTTTCGAGTAGTATTCTTTTTGTTTTGTACAAAAGATTGTTTTCTTCTGTACAAAACAATTTAATCTTTTGTACAGAAGAAAGCATTCTTTTGTACAAAGTTGATATAATCTTTCGCCTGAGTTATTTTAATTTCCTATAAAAACGGTGCAGCATCCAGTTTGATACAGTCACAATAACGCTAAATATTACAGTTGTTCCAAAACTGTTTACCTTAAAACTATCCATAAGCCAATCTGCCATAATAAGTATGGAACCATTAGCTACTAATAAAAACAATAAAATAGTTAATAGCGTTGGTATAATAGAAAGAAACTCAAGTCCGGGTTTTACGGCAATATTGAAAATTCCCAGAAGAATAGCCAGTAAAATGGCAGTCCATATACTTCCAACTTCTATCCCAGGCATAAAAATGATGATCAGAAAGGTCACTACTGTTGATGAAATAAAGTTCAAAGTCATTTTCATAATTTTACCTCCTTTAATATATTTAAAACAACGAATTTCCGCATGTAATTGTTCAATAGTCAAAAAAACTATATAACAAAATGTAGTTACATGTTTATTCAAACGAATAAATAGAAAGTAAAAAGGCTTGTAAATACGATATTTTTATATTAAAACGTTTGCTACCCCGAAAAAAAATAGTAATTTCGCAGGGTCTTAAAATTCTAGTTATTTTTATTGTATAATCAAAACAAACTTCAAATGAAAAAGCATAATTTTAATGCCGGACCTTCTATTCTTCCTCAATCAACAATCGAAAATACTGCGAAAGCCATTCTTGACTTCAATGGTTCAGGACTTTCTTTGATGGAAATTAGTCACCGCGCAAAAGATTTTCAACCAGTGGTTGATGAAGCTGTAGCACTGTTTAAAGAACTTTTAAATATACCCGAAGGTTATTCGGTCCTTTTCCTTGGTGGCGGCGCGAGCCTGGAATTCTGTATGGTTCCTTTCAATTACCTTGAAAAGAAAGCAGCTTATCTGAACACTGGTGTTTGGGCTAAGAAAGCTATGAAAGAAGCTAAAGCTTTTGGTGAAGTTGTTGAGGTTGCATCTTCTGCAGACGCAAATTATACATTTGTTCCTAAGGATTATACTATTCCTGCTGATGCCGATTATTTCCACATCACAACGAATAATACTATCTACGGTACAGAAATCCGCACAGACCTTGATTCTCCAGTTCCAATGATTGCCGATGCATCTTCAGATATATTCTCTCGTCCTATTGACGTTTCAAAATATGTGATGATTTACGGTGGAGCTCAAAAGAATCTTGCTCCTGCAGGACTTACTTTTGTTATTGTAAAGAACGACTCACTTGGAAAAGTATCTCGTTACATCCCTACAATGCTTAACTACCAGACTCATATTGATAACGGTTCAATGTTCAATACTCCTCCAGTAGTTCCTATTTATGCAGCACTTGAAACTCTTCGCTGGTTAAAGGCTGAGGGCGGTGTAAAAGAAATGGAAAGAAGAGCAATTGAAAAAGCTGACCTTTTATACGGTGAAATTGACCGTAACAAATTATTCGTTGGAACAGCGAACAAAGAAGACCGTTCATTGATGAACATCTGCTTCGTAATGAAAGACGAATACAAGGATCTTGAAGCCGACTTCATGAAGTTTGCTACAGAAAGAGGTATGGTAGGTATCAAAGGACACCGTTCAGTAGGCGGTTTCCGTGCTTCTTGCTATAATGCAATGCCAAAAGAAAGCGTAGAAGCTTTGGTTGCTTGCATGCAGGAATTTGAAAAATTACATTAATATACAAAACTATTCACCACAGATTGCGCCGGTTTCACAGATTATTCAAAGTCTGTGAAATCTGCGTTCTCTGTGGTGAAGCTTTTAAATACATAACACTATGAAAGTATTAATCGCAACTGACAAACCGTTTGCNAAANTNGCTGTNGACGGNATTCGTAAAGAGATTGAANCTGCAGGTNACGAANTNNCNTTANTNGANAANTACAGCNNAAAAGNANNAGCTNNTNGANGCTGTTAAAGATGCCAATGCTATCATTATCCGTAGTGATATTATTGATGTTGAAGTATTAGACGCTGCTAAGGAATTGAAAATTGTAGTTCGTGCAGGTGCCGGATATGACAATGTAGATCTTGAAGCTGCAACAGCTCACGGCGTATGTGTAATGAATACTCCAGGACAGAATTCCAATGCTGTTGCCGAGCTGGCTCTTGGACTTATGGTATTTGCTGTTCGTAACTTCTATAACGGAACTTCAGGTTCCGAACTTATGGGAAAGAAACTTGGTATCCATGCTTATGGTAATGTTGGACGTAATGTTGCTCGTGTTGCCAGAGGTTTTGGAATGGAAATCTATGCTTATGATGCATTCTGCCCAAAAGAAGTAATTGAAAAAGATGGTGCTAAAGCTGTAGATTCTGCTGAAGAACTTTATGCTACCTGCGATGTTGTTTCTCTTCACATCCCTGCAACAGCAGAAACAAAGAACTCCATCAACTATGCGCTTCTTAACAAGATGCCAAAGGGAGCTATGCTTGTAAATACTGCCCGCAAGGAAGTAATCAATGAAGCAGAACTTATCAAATTGATGGAAGATCGTGCTGACTTTAAATATGTAACAGATATTATGCCTGCTGCAAATGCTGAATTGGCAGAAAAGTTTGCCGGACGTTATTTCTCTACACCTAAGAAGATGGGTGCCCAGACTGCTGAAGCAAACATCAACGCCGGTATTGCAGCTGCTAAGCAGATTGTAGGATTCCTGAAAGATGGTTGCGAAAAATTCAGAGTAAACAAGTAAACCCTTATAAGATTTAATTTATGGCTATCATAAAACCTTTTAAAGGCATTCGTCCTCCACAGAACTTAGTTGAAGAAGTTGCTTCTCGTCCTTATGACGTATTAAACTCTGAAGAAGCGCGTCAGGAAGCTGCGGGCAACGAGAAATCATTGTATCACATCATTAAGCCGGAAATTGATTTCCCGGTTGGAACAGATGAACATGATGAAAAAGTTTATTTAAAAGCTGCTGAAAACTTCAAAAAGTTCCAAGATAACGGTTGGTTAGTGCAGGATGACAAAGAACAATATTATGTCTATGCACAAACCATGAACGGCAAAACTCAATACGGTTTGGTTGTTTGTGCTTATGTAGAAGACTACCTCAATGGAGTAATCAAAAAGCACGAACTTACTCGCCGTGATAAAGAAGAGGACCGAATGAAACATGTTCGTGTGAACAATGCAAACATTGAACCGGTATTCTTTGCTTATCCTGATAATGATGAGTTGGATGCTATAGTTAAGAAGTATACTGCAAACAAACCAGTCAATGAATTTATTGCTCCGGGAGATGGTTTTGGTCATCAGTTCTGGATAATAGATGAAGATGCTGATATTGCAACTATTACCAAGCAATTTGCAGCAATGCCTGCTTTGTATATTGCCGATGGTCACCATCGCTCGGCTGCGGCTGCATTGGTGGGAGCAGAGAAAGCTAAACAGAATCCAAATCACAAAGGTGACGAAGAATATAACTTCTTTATGGCTGTTTGCTTCCCTGCAAATCAACTGACTATTATTGATTATAACCGTGTGGTGAAAGATCTTAATGGTCTGTCTGCTCAGGCTTTCCTTGCTGCATTGGAAAAGAACTTCATTGTAGAAGAAAAGGGAGCAGAGATTTACAAACCGAATGCTTTGCATAATTTTGCTGTTTATCTGGAAGGAAAATGGTATAGCCTCACTGCCAAACCTGGAACTTATAACGATAATGATCCTATTGGTGTGCTTGATGTAACCATCTCATCTAACTTGATTCTGGATGAAGTTCTTGGCATCAAGGATCTTCGCTCCGACAAGCGCATTGATTTCGTTGGTGGAATCCGTGGCTTGGGCGAATTAAGCAAGAGAGTAGACAGTGGCGAAATGAAAGTTGCCCTTGCGCTATATCCTGTTTCTATGAAACAATTGATGGATATTGCAGATAGCGGTAACATTATGCCTCCTAAAACAACTTGGTTTGAACCTAAACTCCGTTCAGGATTGGTTATCCACAAACTGAGCTAATTTATATTTTCGCCACAGATTGCATTGATTGCTGTCTCTCTTTTTATAAGATAAACAGTGTTAGAAGGCAATCTGTGGTGATTTTTTTTTGAATTTATATTTTCATATATTTGTGCAATGATGGTAAATGACGATACTTATAAAACAATAACCGAGGTTTCTGAGAGTATTTATACTGAGAAGCGGAGTAAGTTTATAGCTATTGCCTTACCTGTGCGTACAATTGAGGAGATAAAAGTTTATCTTGAGCAATACCAAAAGAAATACTACGATGCCCGTCATGTTTGCTATGCTTATATGTTGGGACATGAACGGAAAGATTTCCGCGCAAATGATAATGGAGAGCCATCGGGTACAGCCGGGAAACCTATCCTCGGACAAATAAATTCCAATGAGCTGACTGATATTCTGATTATTGTAGTCCGTTACTTCGGAGGAATAAAGCTAGGTACCAGTGGATTGATTGTTGCATATAAAGCTGCCGCTGCAGAAGCCATAGCTGCTGCCACCATTATTGAAAAGACTGTAGATGAAGATATTACTGTTTCTTTTGAATATCCGTTCATGAATGATATTATGCGGGTGGTAAAAGAAGAGGAACCAGAGATCCTTAGCCAGACTTACGATATGGATTGTGTGATAACATTGCGTATAAGGATGTCCGCCATGCCTAAGATGAGGGCTCGATTGGAAAAGGTGGAAACTGCTAGAATTATCGAAGAGGAAGATCAGGAAGAGATAGAGTAGAAAAAAGACAAACCAATTCGGTAACAAATAACTCTCTCTCTCATTGGAAAGTAAGAGATAGAGTAGAACAAAAACAATCCGATCCGGTAATCAATAACTCTATATCATGGAAAAGGAAGAGATTGAGTAGAAAAAAGTTCTTTGCCAAACCTTTTTAAAGTCTTACTAAAGTCTTTAATCCGGAAGAGAAAGAATAAAATAAGTTTTTGCATTGCCTTATTTATGTATTACTACCTTTACTTTAACGGAATAATATAGCTCTACATCAGTGCTTTTTGTTTATTATTGTATGGAATATGTGGTTAATTAAGATCGTTTTTCTATTAAAGGATTCACTGTCCATAATATTACATGCAAACCTAAAATATATATTTGAATCATTTAAATAAGAACCAGTATGGAAAGAATAGAACCAAGTAAATTAACAGAGAACTTTTTTGAAACAATCAGTAATGAATGGATGCTTATAACAGCAGGAGATAAAGAGAAATTTAATACTATGACTGTCAGCTGGGGTGGGATAGGATATCTTTGGAACAAGCCTGTAGTTTACATATTTGTTCGTCCGGAACGATATACATTTGAGTTTCTTGAGAAAAAGGATTATTTCACTGTCTCTTTTATGGGAATGGAGAACAAAGATATTCATAAGATCTGTGGCAAACAGTCTGGTCGCGATATTGATAAAGTGAAAGAAACCGGATTAGTTCCTCATTTTACTGAACTTGGTAATGTTGCTTTCGAGCAATCACGCATTACACTGGAATGCAAGAAACTCTATTCAGACCTTATCAAGAAAGAAGGCTTTGCCGATCCTGAATTCATTGACAGATGGTACAATACACATGGAAATTTCCACCAGATGTATGTGGCCGAGATTGTAAATGCCTGGAAATAGTATAATTAAATCTTTGAATAGAATATAATGGGGTGTGCCAAAAGTCACTCTTCAATCTGAAAAAGATACAGCTTGTAACTTTCAATAATATAAAATAGCCATTTTCATTCCACAATATAGTTTGAAAATGGCTCTTTTATAGCTGTAAGAAGTTAGTCAAATGATAATCAATAACTTTCGTTTTCCAGATTTAAACTTTTGATACACCCTCATTATCTTGATGAGTTTATTTATCTGATAGAAGAATCTCTGATTTGAAGTTGGGTGGGAATAACAACTTGTTTTATTTCCCCTCCATCTTTAAGCTGATTAAGTAGCAGATTACATGCCGCTTCTCCCATTTTGTATGTCTGGTGAGTGATGGCTGTCAGATTGGGTTCCACATAGCAGGCATGCAACTCATCTGTGTAACCAACCAGGGCAACGTCTTCGGGAATTCGCAGGTGTTGCTGCTTTATTTCTTTCATGGCGGCAAAGGCAAGCGTATCGTTCATTGCAACTATCGCATCTGGCGGATTAGGCAGAGACAGTAGTTTGCGAGCCGCCTCTCTTCCTTCATCATAAGTCATTTTTTCACAGACTACCAGCTCCCGTTCAATAGGGATTCCTTTTTCTCTCAATGCTTCCAGATAACCATGTTTCCGTTGCTTAACAATATCCAGATGATTGCTTCCTCCTATAAAGCCTATTCTTTTGGAATTGTTTTCCAGTAAGTGGAGGGTGACTTGTTTGGCCGATTCAATGTTATCAGCAACCACGGAAGAGAATAGGTTAGTCAGGCAAACTCTGTCGAAGAAAACAATTGGGATGTTAGCATTGGCAAGATTCTCAAAATGGCTGAAGTCCTTTGTCTCTTGCGACAGACAGGCAATAATACCTTCCACTCTTGTATTCACAAGATGATCCACACATTGTTTCTCGCGTTCATATTGCTCATAAGAAGAGGTGATGATGGCAAAATATCCGTTTTGTGTGGCCACATCTTCTATTCCGCTGATTATGGAAGAGTAAAAATGAGTAACGATATCAGGAATAATAATGCCAATAATTCTTGGAGTATCTTTCAATAAGCTGATGGCAAAAGGATTGGGACGGTAGTTCAGCTCTTTAGCCAATGCCTTAACTCGCTCAATCAGGGCGGGACTTATTTCAGGACTTCCCTTTAAAGCTCTTGATACAGTTGAAATAGAGACTCCCAACTCTGCTGCTAATTGCTTGAGTGATACATGCTTTTTCTTGTTCATTGCATTCATTTCCGTATATGCGAATAAAGATCAATAACTTAAATCGGGCTCAAAATTACTAAATATTTGCTTTACGCAAAGCTTTGCGTTAGTTTTTCAGGAGAAAGCATATCTACATTATTGATAAACATCTATTTTTGATTCAAAATAATCTTTATAAAATTAAAACCATGGATTACAAGGAAATAGGAAAGACAGGAATGAAAGTTTCCAGTCTTAGCTTCGGAGCATCGTCATTAGGTGGAGTGTTTCACGATATTCGTGAGACTGAAGGAATTAAAGCTGTATTTACAGCAGTTGAAAACGGATTGAACTTCATTGATGTGTCTCCTTATTATGGACATTACAAAGCTGAAACCGTATTAGGAAAAGCTTTAAAAGATATGAACCGTTCAGATTACTACCTTTCTACAAAGGTTGGTCGTTATGGCGAGAACGGTGTAAACACTTGGGACTATTCCGGAAAGAAAGCAACTGAAAGTGTTTATGAGAGTATGGAACGTCTTCATGTTGATTACATTGATTTGATTAACGTTCACGATATTGAATTCTCGGATATGAATCAGGTGGTTAACGAAACACTTCCAGCTTTAGTTGCTTTGCGTGAAAAAGGAATTGTGAAACATGTGGGTATTACAGACCTTCAGTTGGAAAACCTGAAGTGGGTGATTGACCGTGTACCGGAAGGAACTGTAGAAAGCGTACTGAACTTCTGTCATTACTGTCTGAACGATGATAAACTAGCCGATTTCCTTGATTACTTTGAATCAAAGAATATTGGTGTTATCAATGCATCTCCACTGTCAATGGGATTACTTTCACAACGTGGTGTTCCATCATGGCATCCGGCTCCGGCTTCATTGGTAGAAGCTTGCGCAAAGGCTGCTCAACACTGCACTTCAAAGAATTATCCTATCGAAAAACTTGCTATTCAGTACTCAGTAAGCAATCCACGTATTGCAAGTACTTTGTTCAGNTCTGCNAATCCNGATAATGTTCTTAAGAATATTGAATTCGTTAATGAACCAATCGACTGGAAACTGGTAGAAGAAGTTCAGGATATTATTGGCGATCAGAAACGTGTAAGCTGGGCTAACTCTTAGTTTTTTGAGCTGATTATGGACTTTAAATTAGATTATAAAATAATAGATGCTCACAGTCACCTGTGGCTGAAACAGGATACTGTGGTCAACGGATTGCCTATCTATACCACTGAAAACGGACGCTCATTCTTTATGGATGAAGTCCGCCAGATGGTTCCTCCGTTTATGATAGACGGTAAAAACAGTGCCGAGGTATTCCTTTCCAATATGGATTACGCTCAGGTGTCGGCTGCTGTAGTAACTCAGGAGTATATCGACGGAATACAAAACGATTACCTTTTGGAGGTAATGCAAAAGTACCCCAACAGATTCTTTGTCTGCGGAATGTGCGAGTTTCGCCGTCCGGGATATTTTGCTCAGGCAAAAGAACTAATCGCAGCCGGCTTCAAAGCGATAAAGATTCCTGCTCAGAGATTGCTTCTGAAAGAGGGAAGGGTTTACCTGAACTGTGAAGAGATGATGCAGATGTTCCATTATATGGAGGATAATGGCATTATGCTTTCAATAGATTTGGCCGATGGTGCAACGCAGACCGGAGAGCTGGAAGAGGTGATAAAGGAATGCCCCAATCTGAAAATAGCTATCGGACACTTTGCAATGGTTACCATGCCCGACTGGTTGGAGCAGGTTAAACTTGCCCGATATCCGAATGTAATGATTGAATCGGGTGGTATAACCTGGCTTTTCAATGACGAGTTCTATCCTTTCAATGGAGCAGTGAAGGCTATTAAAGAAGCAGCCGACCTTGTAGGAATGGAAAAACTGATGTGGGGCTCTGACTATCCGCGCACCATTACGGCCATTACTTACAAGATGTCTTATGACTTTGCGCTGAAATCAAATGAACTATCTTACAATGAAAAGGCTCTTTTCCTTGGAAAGAATGCCGAGAAGTTCTACGGATTCAAAGATCTTGTAGGGCTCCCTTATATCAAAAATATGTCTGAATAGAAAAACACAATAAATAAAAATTATGAATCTAGATAAAAAAAGTAACGCGCTGCCTTTAGCTCTTATCTTTAGTTTATTCTTTCTTTGGGCTATCAGTAGTAATCTTTTGCCAACCATGATCAGGCAGTTGATGAAAACATGCGAGTTGAGCACTTTCCAGGCTTCATTTACTGAAACTGCTTACTGGCTTGCTTATTTCGTCTTCCCTATACCTATTGCTATGTTTATGAAGAAATATAGCTATAAGTCGGGTATTATTCTGGGACTTATGCTGGCTGCATTTGGTGGATTACTTTTCTTCCCGGCAGCTATATTCAAGGCTTACTGGGCATACCTCACCATTTTCTTTATCATCGCTACTGGTATGTGTTTTCTGGAAACAGCAGCCAATCCTTACGTAACAGCGTTGGGAAATCCGGCTACAGCTTCAAGAAGACTGAACCTTGCACAATCATTCAATGGTTTAGGAGCGTTCATCTCTGCCATGTTTCTTAGTAAACTGGTGCTGAGCGGCAATCACTATACCCGCGAAACTCTTCCGGCTAATTATGCTGGCGGATGGGATGGCTATATTCAGGTTGAAACAGACGCAATGAAACTCCCTTATTTGATTCTTGCCGGTGCATTGATCATTATTGCTGTTGTTTTTATCTTCTCTCACTTACCTAAAATTAAAGAAGGAAACAGTGTGGAAGGTGAAACAAAAACCGGTAAACTGATAGATTTTGGTGTTTTAAAGCGTTCGCACCTTCGTTGGGGAGTTATTGCTCAGTTCTTTTACAACGGTGGACAAACAGCTATCAATAGTTTGTTCCTTGTGTATTGCTGTACATATGCCGGAATACCTGAAGGACAAGCAACAACATTCTTCGGATTGTACATGTTGTGTTTCCTTAGCGGTAGATGGATTGGTACATTGCTTATGGCAAGATTCCGTCCGCAGAACATGCTTACTGTATATGCTCTTGTTAATGTATGCTTGTGTGTTGTTGTTATGTGTTACGGAGGAATGATTGGTCTTTATGCAATGTTGGTTATATCTTTCTTTATGTCAATTATTTACCCAACACAATTTTCATTGGCGCTTAAAGATTTAGGCTCAAATACAAAGAGTGGTTCAGCCTTTTTGGTNATGGCNATTGTNGGNAANGCNTGNNTGCCACAGNTNACNGCATANGTTATGCAGCTTAACTCAAACATATACCACATAGCGTATGTGATTCCGTTGATCTGCTTCCTTTTCTGTGCCTTCTATGGTTGGAAAGGTCATAAAGTTATTGATTAATCAGAGTTTTTTAAAATAAAATAATTATGAAAGCGATTCAAATTACAGCCCCCGGAGAATTAAAGGTGGTGGAAGTGAACAAACCAGTCATGAAAGATGACGAGATCTTGATTAAAATTAAGTACGTAGGTTTCTGCGGTTCCGACTTAAATACTTTTTTAGGTAAGAACCCTATGGTTAAACTTCCTATTATCCCGGGTCATGAAGTGGGTGCGGTAATAGAAAGCATAGGTAAGGATGTTCCGGCCGGATTTGAAGTTGGAATGAGTGTAACTGTAAATCCTTACACAAACTGCGGTAAGTGTGCTTCTTGCCGTAACGGAAGAGTAAACGCCTGCGAACACAACGAAACATTTGGTGTTCAGCGTAATGGTGCAATGGGAGAGTATCTTGCCCTTCCATGGTCCAAAGTAATTCCTGCAGCAGATACTACTCCAAGAGACTGCGCACTTATTGAACCAATGAGCGTAGGTTTCCATGCAGTGTCTCGTGCTCAGTTAACTGACATCGATGTTGTGATGGTTATTGGCTGTGGAATGATTGGCATGGGTGCTATCGTGAGAGCTTCATTACGTGGAGCAACAGTGATTGCTGTTGACCTTGACGATGAAAAGCTTGCGTTGGCAAAACAAGTAGGTGCAGCTTACGGTATCAACTCAGGAACAGAAAACCTTCACGAACGTCTTCTTGAACTTACAGGTGGTCTTGGACCGGATGTAGTGATTGAAGCGGTAGGTAGTCCTTTTACTTACAGATGTGCTGTTGATGAAGTGGCATTTACTGGTCGTGTGGTTTGCATTGGTTACGCTAAGAGTGAAGTTTCTTTCCAGACAAAATACTTTGTTCAGAAGGAGCTTGATATTCGTGGCTCACGTAACGCTATGCCTGCCGACTTCCGTGCTGTTGCTAAATACCTGCAACAAGGAACTTGTCCTAAGGACGAATTGATTTCTAAGATTGTAACTCCCGAAAATGCACTGAGTGCAATGGAAGAATGGGCTGCAAACCCTGGAAAAGTATTCAGAATTCTTGTGGAATTTTAAATATTAAACTTGAAAAGAGTCATCGGGAAATAATTCCTTGATGGCTCTTTTTTTATTACCACTGCTCGTGGTGCACTATTTCTTTCAATTGTTTCTATGCCGGAAACTTCTCTTTCAGCAAATCTTCCAGCTTTATCAGCTCATCCCTATACTGAGCAGCTTCAAGGAACTCGAGCTTCTTGGCAGCCTCGCGCATTTGCTTCTTTGTTTTCTCGATATTCTTTTCCAGTTGAGACTTATTCATGTACTGAACAATAGGGTCGGCAGCCACATTGGTACCTGTTGGTTCCACGTATGCTTTCGGAACTTTGGTGAATTCCTTCTCTTCTCCACCACCAAATACAGACATCTTGAGCGCTTTTTTAATCTGCTGTGGAACAATGCCATTGGCTTCGTTGTAAGCCAACTGCTTTTCACGGCGACGGTTTGTCTCGTCGATTGTTTTCCGCATACTATCCGTAATCTTATCGGCATACATAATTACCCGCCCGTTCACGTTTCGGGCAGCACGTCCTGCTGTTTGAGTAAGCGATCGGTGGGAGCGGAGGAAGCCTTCCTTGTCTGCATCAAGAATAGCTACTAGAGAAACTTCCGGAAGGTCGAGCCCTTCACGAAGAAGGTTCACCCCGATAAGTACGTCGTATATGCCGGTACGAAGATCTTCCATAATCTTCACACGATCCATAGTATCTACATCGCTGTGAATATAATTACATTTAACGCCATTACCCAACAGATAATCTGTTAGCTCTTCTGCCATTCGTTTGGTCAGCGTAGTGATAAGAACCCGTTCTTCTTTCTCTATCGTCTGTTGAATCTCTTCCATCAAATCATCGATCTGATTCATACTTGGTCTTACCTGTATAACAGGATCAAGAAGTCCGGTAGGTCTGATTACCTGTTCAACCACGATTCCTTCACTCTTTACCAATTCATAGTCGGCAGGCGTAGCGCTGACATAGATAACTTGTTTAGCCAGAGATTCAAACTCTTCGAACTTCAGCGGGCGGTTATCCATAGCTGCGGGGAGGCGGAACCCATATTCCACAAGGTTTGTTTTGCGGGCGCGGTCGCCTCCATACATGGCTCTGATCTGAGGAACGCTCACGTGACTCTCATCTATCACAATAAGAAAATCCTCCGGAAAGAAATCCAGCAAACAGTAAGGACGAGTACCCGGTTCTCTGCCGTCGAAGTAACGGGAATAATTCTCAATACCTGAACAATGACCCAGTTCACGGATCATTTCCATATCGTAAGTAACCCGTTCATAAATACGCTTTGCCTCATAAGGCTTTCCTATTGATTCGAAGAATTTTACCTGCTGGGTGAGGTCATCCTCTATCTGATGAATGGCTCCAAGCGTGCTTTCCTTGGTAGTCATAAAAAGATTAGCCGGATATATTTTATAAGCGTCATAGGATGCAATCTTTAGCCCCGACAGCGGATCAACTTCTTCTATGGAATCTATCTCGTCTCCCCAGAAAATCACCCTTAATATATGGTCAGAATAAGCAAGGAATATGTCGACCGTATCGCCCTTCACGCGGAAATTACCACGGTTCAGTTCCACGTCATTACGCGAATAAAGACTGTCTACCAACCGGCGAAGAAAAACATTTCTGTTAATGGCCCGTCCAGCTTCTATATCGATTACGTTATTATAGAAGTCCGAAGGGTTTCCCATACCATAAATACAGGAAACGGAGGAGATCACAATCACATCTTTACGCCCTGAAAGTAAAGCAGAAGTGGCGGCCAGTCTCAGTTTATCGATCTCATCGTTAATTGCTAAATCTTTTTCGATATACGTATCACTGCTTGGAAGGTAAGCTTCAGGCTGATAATAGTCGTAATAGGAGACGAAGTATTCCACGGCGTTTTCCGGAAAGAAGGTCTTAAATTCCGAATAGAGCTGCGCCGCGAGGACCTTGTTCGGAGACAGGACGAGAGCCGGCCTCTGCATCTTTTCTATAACCGCGGCCATAGTGTAGGTCTTGCCCGATCCGGTTACTCCGAGAAGTGTCTGCGCAGGAAGTCCGCTTACAAGACCTTCGGTTAGCTGAGCAATAGCTTCCGGTTGATCTCCCGTAGGTTGATAGTCTGATGTTAGTTCAAAATCCATTTTGCTTTGTTCATTAAAGACCGTAAAGTTACACATTTTGTTATAGAAAAGGAGGCTTATAGATGTTATTTTAAAGTTTTAAGCTGAACGCTTTTTAGTTATTGCTGAATAATTAATTTTATCTTGTACAGAACAATACATTCTTCTGTACAAAAGAATGCATTGTTTTGTACAAAAGATTGTTTTCTTTTGTACAGGAATTCTATGATAATTCTCCAATAAAATAAAAATATAACCGGAAGATTGTTTAATGAGTCGTCGATAGAATTTTCTGATTCATCGACGTGTTTTAATTATCTTATCACAAATAATAGTTTTTCCAATTTATTTCGTTACTTTGCATCAGTTTATCGCAAAATGAGATACAAAACTATAAAAACATAGCGTAAAAAGATGATTTGGAACGAAAGTATCGAATGCATGAATCGCGAAGAACTTCGCAAAATTCAGAGCATCAGATTGAAAAAAATGGTGGAATATGTATATCACAACACACCATTCTACCGTAAAAAAATGCAGGAATTGGGTATTACTCCCGATGATATTAATGGTATAGAAGATATTACTAAACTGCCGTTTACAACAAAAACAGATTTGCGGGACAATTATCCGTTCGGACTTTGTGCAGTACCTATGTCACAGATTGTAAGAATTCACGGATCATCCGGTACAACCGGAAAACCTACCGTTGTAGGTTATACGCGCAAGGACTTGTCTTTATGGACAGAATGTCTTTCCCGCTGTTTTACAGCTTATGGAGCTGATAAAAAAGATGTTTTCCAGATATCTTACGGTTACGGACTTTTTACAGGTGGACTTGGTGCACATTATGGTGCTGAAAACATTGGAGCTTCCGTTATTCCTATGTCTAGTGGAAACACGGATAAGCAAATTCAGCTGATGCACGATTTTGGAACCACGATGTTATGTTGCACTCCTTCATACGCTCTCTTTATAGCCGATGCAATTAAAGATTCAGGTATTCCTAGAGAAGACTTCAAGCTTAAAGCAGGTGCTTTTGGTGCAGAACCCTGGACAGAAAGTATGCGTAAGGAAATTGAAGAAAAACTGGGAATAAGGGCTTACGATATATATGGATTAAGTGAAATATCAGGTCCCGGAGTGGGCTTTGAATGCGAGCAACAGAATGGTACTCACCTTAACGAAGATCATTTCTTCCCCGAAATAGTTGATCCTAACACGCTTGAGCCTGTTGAAGCTGGCCGACCGGGAGAATTGGTCTTTACTCATTTAACCAAAGAAGGTATGCCGCTCTTGCGTTACCGCACTAAGGACCTCACTGCCCTTCATTATGAAAAGTGTGAATGTGGTCGTACATTGGTACGTATGGATCGTATTCTGGGAAGAAGTGATGATATGCTTATTATTCGCGGTGTGAATGTATTCCCTACACAAATAGAGTCAGTTATACTGGAATTACCCGAATTTGAACCTCATTATCTGTTAACTGTAGATCGTGTGAACAATACCGACAGAATGGAGTTGAAGGTCGAAGTGCGTCCTGAGTTTTATTCCGATGAGATTAATAAGATGCTTGCATTGAAGAAGAAAATAACGTCTCGTTTGCAGAGTGTTCTTGGACTGGGAGTCGATGTTAAACTGGTGGAACCACGTAGTATTGAACGAAGTGTGGGTAAGGCCAAACGAGTGATTGATAACAGAAAACTGTAATTAATCCTATAATGAATCTATTCATAATTAATATATTGTAAATCTTAATGTTATGGTAGCAAAACAATTATCCATATTTCTGGAAAATAAATCCGGAAGACTCACAGAAGTGACAGAAGTACTGGCAAGAGAAGGCATTAATCTTTCAGCGTTGTGTATTGCCGAAAATGCAGATTTTGGTATTCTTCGTGGAATTGTTTCTGATCCGGATAAAGCGTATAGAGTACTTAAAGAGAATCATTTCGCTGTAAATATCACAGATGTGGTAGGAATTAATTGTCCTAATGTGCCGGGGGCTTTGGCTAAAGTTCTTACTTACTTGTCTGAAGCCGGAGTCTTTATCGAATATATGTATTCATTTGCAAATAATGATTCAGCCAATGTAATTATCCGGCCTACTGATATGGAAACCTGTATCAAGGTTCTGACAGAAAAAAAGGTTGATCTTTTGGCTGCAAGCGATTTATATAAACTCTGATAAGGTCTGTTAAGTTTGTAATCATTATTTTTAGTATTAAAAAACATTGAATAATTGTATAATTCAATGGGATTCTGTAACTTTGCGCATTATTTTGAACGAAATGAAAAGAAATATCATCCTTACANTACTNATAGCNGGNGCTCTNTCNTCTTGTGGAGAATATAANAAANTATTGAAAAGTACTGATTATGAGTACAAGTATGAGGCAGCCAAGAACTATTTCGCTAAAGGCAAATACTCAAAATCTGCCACATTGCTNGANGANATGCTTATNCAGNTAAANGGAACTGATAAAGCNGANGAATCTTTGTATATGCTTGCAATGAGTTATTATAATCAGCAGGATTTCTCAACTGCTTCCCATTATTTTTCGACTTATTACAATACTTATCCTCGTGGTACATTTGTTGAATTGGCACGTTTCCACAGTGGAAAATCATTGTATCTGGATACTCCGGAAGCAAGATTAGACCAGTCGGGAACTTATAAAGCCATTCAGGAATTGCAGATGTTCATGGAATATTTCCCGCAAAGTTCCAAAAAGCAGGAGGCTCAGGATATGATTTTCGCTTTGCAGGATAAACTGGTGCTTAAAGAATACCTGGCAGCTAAGTTATATTATGATTTGGGTAATTATATGGGTAATAATTATCAGTCATGTGTAATCACAGCACAAAATGCTTTAAAGGATTATCCTTATGCCAAGTTGCGCGAAGAACTTTCTATTCTGGTGTTACGTTCAAAATATGAAATGGCAACACAGAGTATTGAGGAAAAACAAGGTGATCGTTTTAGAGAAGCTGTAGATGAATATTACGCTTTCAAAAATGAATTCCCTGAAAGTAAATACTCTAAGGAGGTAGAAAAAATATTTAAAGAATCAAGTAAGAAAATTAAAGAATAATTACACAAATAGAATTATGGATTACAAAAAAACAAATGCTCCNNCNAATACCATTACACGTGACATGATGGATCTATGTTCCGATACTGGTAATGTTTATGAAACNGTTTCNATTATNGGNAAACGTGCNAATCAGATTAGCTGTNGAAATTAANNNCGATCTNNCNAAGAAATTGCAGGAGTTTGCTTCATATACAGATAATATGGAGGAAGTATTTGAAAATAGAGAGCAGATTGAAATCTCTCGTTATTACGAAAAACTGCCTAAACCAGACTTAATTGCTGCACAGGAATATCTGGAAAATAAAATTTATTATAGAAATCCAGCTAAGGAAAAAGATAAATTACAATAATACTTCAGATAAAGCCGTTTCTTTACTGAAGCGGCTTTTTTTTAATTAATAACCGAATTTAAACGATTATGATACAACGCATTCAAAGTGTTTTTTTATTGCTTGTAACAGCTTTGCTGACTGCAAATATTTTTATACCGGTTGGCTCTTTTCTTGATAGTAATGGGGCTCTTTATCCTTTTTCTCCATTGAATGTGAATCTTCCGAGTGCCGGATTAAACTATATTCCTTGGGGACAGCTTTCATTACTTATTTTAGGCGCCCTGGTCTCTTTTGCTACTATTTTCTTGTTTAAAAACAGAAAACTACAAATTAGAATGGGCATTTTTAATATGCTTATTATGGCTGGGTACTACATTGTGTTCCTTCTATTTATACTTTTGACAAAAGGTCGTACTCAGGCTTCGTTTCAAATTTCTTTCGGTCTTTGTTTGCCATTGATTGCCATGATACTTAATTACCTGGCTATTCGTGCGATACGCAAAGATGAAGAAAAAGTTAAGGCTGCTGATCGGATCAGATAATAGATTTTACTTCAGAAGTTTTAATAATTATGAAGGGGTAGAATACTGCTGATTGAATCAGATAATAGATTTTACTTTTAGCGGATTTATGTCGCTTCCAGAAAATACAAAAAGAGATCTCTTATTAAATAGGAGATCTCTTTTTGTATTTTTTAGATTATTGTTTCGCTTTATTTTGATATATCAAATAGATAAGTTAATCTCACCGAAACTGTATTGTTTGATGACTTCTCAAAATTATTAGTATTAGCTTTGTTGTTCGTGTAGAAATCGGCCAGTCCAAAGAAGTAACGTCCCTCCAAAAGAAAATGTCCGATACCTGTATTTAAATCAAGACCTGCTCCCCCTATAATGCCATAATCAAATTTGTTATCAGCCATCTTTCCGTATTGGTAATTAACGCCGTTAGTTCGGTTACTAGCATCCCAATCAGTACTGAATTTCTCTTTCTCATTTAAAAGAAAAGCTATTTGTGGTCCCATATTTATAAAAAACTGTGTACCCTTATCTTTTCCAAAAGCCAGGTGAGCAAGAAACGGAATCTCAAGATAGTTCATCGACCGGCTATAGGTATTTGAATTATCTTCAATCTTTTCTTCCCATCCTCGTTGAGAGTAGTTCAATTCCAACTGTGCTCCACATATCATGGCAAAATACTTTTCCGAGATATAACGAGCGGTAAATCCGCCGGCGTAAGCCATATATCCATTTTGTTTGATGGACGGAGTAAAAGATACGTTGTTATAGTTAACTCCGGCATTAACGCCAATGGAGAAATTGTTTCTTTGTTCACCTAATTGAGCAGCAACGGGAATTGAAAACCCTACTAATAGCAGTAATAAAAAATATTTGTTCATGAGTTATTCGAAATCAAATTTAATTAATTCATAGTTTTTTGAGAAGTTTACGAAGAATATCTTTTTATTGATAAACCCTCCCCAATTGTTTACTCGTTCAAACTTGAATCCAGTTTGAATTGGATGAATGGGACCTATCTGAGATAGATGTTTTTCAAATCCGGTACCATATTTTGAGAGTGCATTCAGAAAGAAATATCCCATATCAAATCCCAGCATTCCATATTTGGGGTAAGTATTGATCATATCTTTGCTATACCATTTACGGTAAGAAGAAATAAACTTAACAGCTTCTGGCAATAAGTTATTAGTGTAAAAGGATGAGTAAAAATAGGTATCCAATGCATAAAACTCAGCCAAATGATCTTTTGTATATGTTTGCCATTCGGGGTAGCCAAACAGATGTATTTTGAGCTCGGGATTCTCTCTTGCCAGTGTTTGTAAATGAGGTAAACATTTTATCAATGTGATATTAGAACCTGAGGTCGGGATAAAAATATTTTCTTTAACCGTGCTAAGTGCTGCTTTAAGAATCGAAACATTCGCTGTGGCTTTTACAATCCTGAAAGGTATATTTTGGCTACTAAGTTCGTGCTGAAAGCCCTGGATAAATTCTTTCTTTTCTCCATCACTATCATCGGCATCCAGGAATATTACATTTGCAGAGGTGAATTTACGCAGGAAATGTTCATATACTTCAGAATACAAATAGGATTGAGGAGTATTTATCTGAAAAACATCAGGATTATTGAACACCTGATTGTCTTTTGAACTAAAAGGAATAACGAGCTTAATATTATTCTTTTTTGCAAATGCAGATAGCGGCTTTATATGACTGCTATGCAATGGACCGAAAATAATATTCATGTCCTTTAATTCTTCTTTATCTAAAATGGAATTAATAGAAGTATGTGCGTCTCCTGAATCGTATGTATAAAGCTCCAAAGAAGTTCCGGCCCTTTTTAAACTGTCCACTGCCAGAAGAAATCCTTCGTAAAACTCAACCATACGCATTGATTCGGCTTTCCCTCCACCATTCAGCATAAAAGGTAGGATGATGGCAGCTTTCACCGTGGATAGTTTCTTTTCCTTTGTTTTGCTTGTATTGAATAATTCTGCATCATTTGGAATCTCTTTTATCTCTTTTTTATCTGCAACGGGTGCAGGATAGGGGATACATATAAGTTTTCCCTTTTTTATTCCGTCTTTTAATTCAGGGTTTGCAGCAATCAGCTCTTCCTGAGTAATACCGTGCTGCTTACAAATGCTAAAAATGGTTTCTTTCCTTTTTACCCGATAAATATCCTTGCAATTGGATTTTACTGCCGGTTGTATGGATGATTGGGCTTTGGCTATTTTTGCTTTTTCTTCCTTCTCTATTGCTGTTATATTTTCTGGAATGATAATAACCTGACCTGCTTTAAAATTGTCTGTGCTTAGACCTGGGTTAGCATCGCAAATATCCTTTGCAGATACATTATATTTTACGGTCAGTCCATAAAGAGTCTCTTCGCTTTGTATTGTATGAAATAGTCTGGATTGTTTCTTTGCTTTATTTTGTGGAATACGAAGTTTTTGTCCGGTATATATCTTTTGATCGCATCCCGGATTTAATTTGATAATGTCTATTGTGGAAACATTATATGTGCTGGCGATAGAATACAAACTTTGTCCCTTTTCAATTGTATGAAGAAAATAAGAATTATTTTCCTGTGCTGTTGCCGGGAAGCAGGAAAAGCCTGCAAACAGTAAAGCTACGCACAATGATTTAAGTAAATTCATTTGTTTAAATCTCATTTTTATTTTAAATCTGAAAGGAGAAACAAAGGTACAAAAATCTATTATATTCACATTATATAATGAGTTAAGAAAATAATATTCGTTTTTTTTATTAAATAATTCAGCGGGAAACATTAATTTTGCAAATATCCCGTTAGGTATAAATAATCCCTTATCGAGAGAAATGATATGATAGTTTCTATGATTCAAAAAGATAGTAGTATAAATAGCTCTTCTGTTAGAACGAGTTGCCAGTTGGCTTTGCTTTGTTTTATTTTATTTCTCTTTTCCACAGCTTTGAAGGCACAGGCGAAGGAGATAATAGCTAATCCCATTGCCCGGCAACTTTCTGAAAACGGTAAAACTGTAGAGGGGGATTCTATAAATCCCGGAGAACAGTTTACCGGATCTGCCCCTATGGAAGTAGAATTCACTTCAAATGTAACAGATGCTTCATCAACATTGCGTTATGAGTGGAAATTCTCAGAAAATGCAGATTTTTCAACTGTTTTGTTTAGCCGTTTTGAGGAAAGTGTTACTTACACTTTCACTACATCGGGAACCACTTATATAAAGCTTTATATAACAGATACCGAAACCAATGTAACGTACGAATCTGATGCTTTTTCCGTGGTGATCAGTGAATCGGAATTAAAGGTTCCCAATGCGTTTTCGCCTAATGGTGATGGAGTGAATGATGTATTTAAGGTTAATCATAAATCGTTGGTAAAGTTTAATGCTTATGTATTTAACCGATGGGGACAGGAACTATATAAATGGGACGACCCTGATGGAGGATGGGATGGGACATACCACGGGAAAGCTGTAAAAGACGGTGTTTACTTTATCGTTGTCAAAGCAGTTGGATCTGATGGAATTAAGTATAATCACAAAGGAGATATTAATATTCTACGCGGTTTCAGCGGTAGCACTACTACTGGTGGAAAAACAGGAGAATAATCAAGGAATATGACTGAAAAAAAAGATCAAGTAAGTGTGTACGGTGCGCGCGTGCATAATTTAAAAAATATAGATGTAAATATACCTCGTAACAGCCTTACGGTAATAACCGGATTAAGCGGAAGTGGTAAATCTTCATTAGCGTTTGATACTATATTTGCGGAAGGGCAACGAAGGTATATTGAGACTTTTTCTACTTATGCACGAAACTTTCTAGGGAATATGGAGCGTCCGGATGTTGATAAGATCACCGGACTAAGCCCTGTTATTTCCATTGAGCAAAAGACCACGAACAAGAATCCCCGTTCTACGGTGGGAACTACCACGGAAATCTACGATTATCTTCGTTTGCTTTATGCAAGGGCAGGAGAAGCATATTCTTATCTTTCAGGGGAAAAGATGGTGAAGTATACCGAAGAACAGATTCTGAATCTGATTCTGAATGATTATAAAGGAAAAAGAATCTACATGCTTGCTCCGCTGGTTAAATCCAGAAAAGGGCATTACAAAGAACTTTTTGAGCAAATCCGTAAAAAAGGCTATCTGCATGTTCGGGTTGACGGTGATATCAAAGAGATTATGCATGGCATGAAGCTCGACCGCTACAAAAATCACGATATTGAAGTAGTTATCGATAAAATGGTGGTGGGAGACAAAGACGACAAGCGATTGAAGCAAAGCGTAACTACTGCCATGTTGCAGGGAGAGGGACTAATAATGATTCTGGATGCTCAGACATTGAGTGTTCGCCATTATAGTAAACGACTGATGTGCCCCATTACAGGATTGTCTTACCGCGAACCGGCTCCACATAACTTCTCATTCAATTCTCCTCAGGGAGCATGCCCAAAATGTAAAGGACTTGGGGTAGTTAGTAAGATTGATATCGATAAGATTATTCCCGATAAAAATCTCTCCATTTATGAAGGTGGTATTGTTCCACTTGGGAAACATCGGAACATTATGATATTCTGGCAGATAATCTCTATTCTTGAGAAGTATGACGCCAAACTGAAAACACCGATCAAGGATCTTCCGGAAGATGCGATTGATGAAATTTTAAATGGATCAGATGAAAGAATAAAGATAGACCGAAGCCTCATAGGATCCTCTTCAGATTATTTCATGACCTTTGAGGGCGTGGTAAAGTATATAATGATGATGCAGGAGAAGGATGCATCTGCCACTGCTCAGAAATGGGCGGATCAGTTTTCTGTAACAGCTGCCTGTCCGGAATGTAAGGGAGCAAAACTGAATAAAGAAGCATTGCATTTCCGCATTCATGATAAGAATATTGATGAACTCTCGTCCATGGATATATCGGAACTTTATGAATGGCTGATGACTGTGGAAGAGTTCCTTAGCGAAAAACAGAAAAAGATAGCTGTTGAGATACTGAAAGAGATCCGCACCCGACTGAAGTTCCTGCTCGATGTGGGATTGGAATATATTTCGCTTAAACGTGCTTCGGCTACTTTATCAGGAGGTGAAAGTCAACGTATCCGTTTGGCTACTCAGATTGGATCTCAGCTGGTGAATGTGTTATACATCTTAGATGAACCGAGTATCGGACTGCATCAAAGAGATAATATGAAACTGATAAATTCCTTAAAGGCATTGCGTGATTCGGGTAACTCAGTTATTGTGGTGGAACATGATAGAGATATGATGCTCGCAGCAGATTATGTGGTCGATATGGGACCTAAGGCTGGTCGTCTGGGAGGAGAAGTAGTCTTCTCCGGAACTCCGGAAGAGATGCTTAAGACAAATACACTTACTTCCCGTTATCTGAATGGGACGATGAAAATAGAGATACCTTCAAAGAGAAGAGAAGGGAACAGTCTGACTCTTACTCTGAAAGGAGCCAGAGGAAATAACCTGAAGGGTGTTGACGTTGAATTTCCTTTAGGCAAGTTGATTTGTGTTACAGGTGTATCAGGAAGTGGAAAATCTTCATTGATTAATAACACTTTGCAGCCCATCCTTTCGCAGAAATTCTATAATTCATTGCAAGATCCGTTGCCTTATGATTCAGTAGAAGGCATAGAAAATATTGATAAGGTTGTAAATGTGGACCAGTCTCCTTTGGGAAAGACTCCTCGTTCAAATCCAGCTACCTATACCGGTGTCTTTTCTGATATCCGCTCCTTGTTTGTAGGATTACCTGAAGCAAAGATCAGGGGATACAAACCGGGACGTTTCTCATTCAATGTATCCGGCGGAAGGTGCGAAGCTTGTTCTGGTAACGGATATAAAACCATTGAAATGAATTTCCTTCCCGATGTCTATGTACCCTGTGAAGTATGTCATGGAAAACGATATAACCGCGAAACACTGGAAGTGCGCTTTAAAGGGAAGTCTATTGCCGATGTGCTCGATATGACGATCAGCCGTGCTGTAGAGTTCTTTGAAAACGTTCCGCAGATACTGAGCAAGATAAAAGTGCTAGAGGAAGTGGGCCTGGGATATATCAGATTGGGACAACCTTCTACTACACTATCCGGTGGAGAAAGTCAGCGGGTAAAACTGGCTACAGAGCTTGCCAAACGAGATACAGGGAAAACATTGTATATTCTTGATGAACCAACAACCGGACTCCATTTTGAGGATATCCGGGTATTAATGGGTGTATTGAACAAACTGGTAGATAAAGGAAATAGTATTATTGTAATTGAACATAATCTGGATGTGATAAAGATGGCTGATTATATCATTGACATGGGACCGGAAGGAGGAAAAGGGGGAGGAGAACTTCTTTGCTGTGGCACTCCCGAAGAGGTGGCTCTGTGTACAAAAGGATATACGCCAATGTTTTTGAAGAAAGAATTAGAACAATGAAAATAAATAAAACAAATGCGGCACGTTTGCTGGATAAGGCAAAAATAGCTTATGAACTGATTCCCTATGAAGTGGATGAAAGCGATCTGAGTGCTGTACATGTGGCTGCAGAATTAGGAGAGAACATAGATCATGTTTTTAAAACGCTGGTGCTTCATGGCGATAAAACCGGTTATTTTGTATGTGTGGTTCCAGGTGAGAAAGAGGTTAACCTGAAACTGGCTGCAAAGGTATCCGGAAATAAAAGCTGTGATATGATTCCCATGAAGGAGCTGCTGCCTACTACAGGATATATCCGCGGTGCTTGTTCTCCTATTGGTATGAAAAAACATTTCCCTACCTATTTTCATCACACTTGTCTGCAATACCCGTATATCTATGTGAGTGCAGGCCAAAGAGGTTTACAGATCAAAGTTGATCCCAGAGATATAGTTAAGGAAGCAAGAGGAGAGGTTTGCACCCTTTTTACAGAAGAATAATTAATTTATTAATCATATTAAATCCAATAAAAAAAGAGAAATGAAAAAACTACTATTACTGGTTGCCGTACTTTGCTTGCAAAGCAATTTAATGGACTTGAATGCACAAACAAGAAAAGCAAAACCTGGAGAAATGAAGAATCAGATCGATTCAATAGCTTATTCTTTAGGACTGGCACAAACACAGGGACTGAAAAATTATTTAATCAACAAATTAGAGGTGGATACCACATTCATGAAGGACTTTATTAAAGGACTGAATGAAGGTACTAAGAAGTTAGACAAGAAAGAAAACGCCTATTTTGCAGGAATTCAGATTGGGCAACAAATCAAGAACCAAATGATTAAAGGTATCAATAAAGAATTGTTTGGTGCAGATTCAACCAAAACAATCGATGTAGATAACTTTATGGCTGGTTTCATTGCAGGAACTTTGGAAAAAGGTCAAAAGATGACAATGCAGCAGGCGCAGGAATATGCTCAAAAGAATATGGAAGTTTTGAAAAACAATTCTTTAGAAAAAACTTACGGAGCAAACAAATTAGCCGGAGCAAAATTCATGGCTGAGAACAAACTCAAAGAGGGAGTGATTACTACTCCTAGTGGATTGCAATATAAAATTGTAACAGCAGGAACAGGTGAAGTTCCTAAAGCAGAAAGTAAAGTGAAAGTTCATTATAAAGGAACTATGCTTGACGGAACAGAGTTTGACAGTTCTTATAAACGAAACGAACCAGCTACTTTTGAAGCAGGTCAGGTAATCAAAGGATGGACAGAAGCTTTGACTATGATGCCTGTTGGTTCTAAATGGATTCTTTATATTCCTCAAGAGCTGGCTTACGGTTCCAGAGAAGCTGGTCCTATCAAACCATTTTCAACACTGATCTTTGAAGTTGAACTACTTAGTATTGAAAAATAATCAATCATTTATTCCTCTAAATAATTATATATGCTAAAAGGACATCCCAAAGGATTATTTGTTCTTGCGCTTGCAAATATGGGTGAGCGTTTTGGATACTATACCATGCTGGCTATTTTTGTGCTCTTTATCCAGGCTAAATTTGGTTTTGATAAAGATGCGTCCAGCCTTATTTTCTCAAGTTTCCTGGCTCTGGTATATTTTCTTCCGTTATTCGGCGGTATTATTGCCGACCGTTTTCTGGGATATGGAAAGACAATCATTCTGGGAGTGGTTGTAATGTTTATCGGTTATCTGTTGCTTGCCATTCCTACTGGGGTGAACGTCATGGCCAAGGTAATGATGTTTGGTGCATTAGGATTAATCGCTATTGGTACAGGTTGCTTTAAGGGTAATCTGCAGGCATTGGTAGGTAATTTGTACGACGATCCAAAATACAATTCCAAGCGAGACATGGCATTCAGCATCTTCTATATGTGTATCAACATTGGTGCATTCTTTGCTCCGTCGGCTGCAGGTGCTGTTTACAACCATTTCCTGTCAAAAGCTGGTCTCACTTATGAAGCAAAGATCCCGGCATTGGCACATCAGTTTGCAAACGGAACCATTACTCCTGAAGGATTACAGAACTTCAAGCAACTTGCCGAAGCACAGACCGCCGGAGCAAGTGCTAATCTTTCAGCTTTTGGAACCAACTATATTGATAAGTTATCCGAAGGATACAATTACGGCTTTGCTGTAGCCTGTATCTCTCTGATAATCTCCATGTTCATCTTCCTTGCTTTCCGTAAATATTACAAGAATGCCGATGTTACTGCCCGCGAACAGGAAAAAGCAGATAAGGCTTCCGGGCAGACTAATCACGTGGAAGAACTCACTCCTGCAGAAACCAAACAACGTATTGTTGCTTTATGTCTGGTGTTTGCAGTTGTTATATTCTTCTGGATGGCATTCCACCAGAACGGATTAACATTAACATGGTTTGCCCGTGACTATACCAGCAGTGCAGTAACAGGATTAGGCAGAATCGGATTCCGCTTGCCGGCCATGGTAATGATGATTGTTGCATTCTACGGAATCTTTGGATTTACTCAGGCAAAGAAAATGGGAGCAAAGATAGCAAGTGCCGTTGCTTTTGTAATAGGTGCAGCCGGAGCATATGCTTACTATACAGGCATGCCGGAAGTAATTAATATTACTCCTGAAATCTTTCAGCAGTTCAACCCATTCTTTATTGTCATTTTGACTCCGGTCGCAGTGGGATTCTTCTCAATGCTGAACAGTAAAGGAAAAGAACCATCTGCACCACGTAAAATTGGTATGGGTATGTTTATTGCTGCCCTTGCCTTTATCTTTATGGCTGTAGGTTCTATAGGTCTGCCTACACCAGATGCTATTGCGGCAACCGGTGGAGTAAGTGATGTTTTAGTTTCACCAAACATGTTGATTGGAACTTACTTCATGCTTACCATTGCCGAACTTTTCCTTAGCCCAATGGGATTGAGCTTTGTTTCTCGTGTAGCTCCTCCAAAATACAAAGGATTAATGCAAGGTGGTTGGCTGGCTGCCACCGCTGTGGGTAACTACTGCGTGGCAATCATTGGTCACTTGTGGGGCATACAGTTATGGATGATGTGGGGTGTACTGGTTGTACTTTGCGTAATCTCTGGCACATTCATCTTCTCCATTATGAAGAAGCTGGAAGCTGTTTCCAAGTAAACACGGAATTTTAGAATCAGATAAATTCTTTTGTAAAGTCCCTCAGCTTAATTGTTGAGGGACTTTTGTTTATTCTGGAAAATAAGTCATAGCTTGTTTGTGTAATATACAAATGTTTTGTATGTTTGAATTCTTCAACTAATGATCTCATAGAATTCATAAAACAGTAAGCTTATGAAAATAGATGTTGTAAAAGCGTAAGATGAAAGGGAAATTAATTGCCGACGATGTAGATTACATTATGCAATCTCCTTTTTAAACTCCTGTATGTTGTTATACCCCTCAATGTTCAGAATATGAATTAGCCGCATAAAAGTTAGCTTTCCTTTTTTATGATAACCTATCAGATTATCCCGGGTTCTCAGGAAATCATTTTTATATAATTGCTGAAACTGAATAACTATTGTTTCGCCGTTTGAAAACCTAATTTTACAGTAATTATAAACCCCGTTTGATCGCTTCGGATTAAAATCTCCTTTAAAAGTATTGATAAGCCTGTCTTGATAATCAGAAACCAGAAAATCGATTTTCTCAATATTGCTTAACATTATGTCTTTATAGTTTATTTTAATAGAATCTTCTTCTAGCTCTAAAACTCCACAGAATTCGCCTCTTAAAGCTTCTCGTGTCGTTATTGATGTAAACAACATCACTACTCCTATAATAGTAGTTACAAACCCCAATATTGTGGCGAAATATTCAAGAGGACTTTCTCCCAGGTATTTATCTGATATATATCCTGTTGCAATACATATAGCCAATGAAGTATAAATCACCATATTGGGTGTCAGTACAAACTTGTTCGATTCTTTAAATATTTTGAATTGAATGTTGTTATTCATTATAGATTAAGTTATGACTAGTTGCAAATATATAATAAATTTAATATACAAGTATTTAATATTGATTTAATCCCTCAATATTCCTCTAAAACTGAGTTTTGAATGAATATCATAGCTATTATTTTGCTTTTAGTTTCTCTATCTCTTCTTTAGCATGTTCCTTAGCCCTATCGTCACCATATTTAATTGTCAGCTCGTAATATTCAATTGCTTTCTTGCTGTCGCCTTTAAGTTTGTATGCCTGAGCGATATTGTTTAATACAATATAGTCCTTATTATCTATTTTCTCCGCTTTTAATAATGGCTCCAAAGCTTTGTCGTATTCCTTTTTCAGAAGGTAAACAATGGAAAGGTTTGATAAACTCTCAATATGGTTAGGATAGTATTTAAGTACAGCTTGTGCAATCATTTTCATATTGTCTAATAAAGCATCGTTTTCGGTATTATACAATTGGAGAACATAATCTTGTATAGAACCCAAAAAAATCTTCTCAGGGTCATCCATAGGTTTGCTGTCTTCCCAAATCCACTGATTTTTAATTACTGCAGAATAGTCTATTGTTTTAATAATCTCTTCTGTAAATTTGGCGTAATTCTCAATCTTTCCCAGCATATAAATTTTGCCAAAACGCATATCAAGCCGAGTAGGATAGTTCTCTATTCCTTTATCTAAAATGTTAAAGCCTTTGTTTAGAAGCTCTGTATTGTAATAAGTATCGCCATAGATATAACCCGCTGGCTCTTTCTTTGTAGAGTCATTGCTCATAATCTGAAGTACTTTTTCTCCTTTAGGATTATTTCCCAAAGCAATTATTTCATTGGAACTTTTAGCTACATAATAGTTGTAGTAAGCAATATATAATTCAGGATCGTCACTTTTTGCTTTTTCCCATTTCTCAAGTAGCTGTTTTTGTCCTATGGTGTCTTTTTTAGAGAAAAGATCATTGAACTCCTGTTTGAAATCTTGTGCATAGGATTGATTAAATAAAAGAGTGAAGCCTAAAATGAATGTTGCCGTTAGTTTTTTCATATATCGTTTTTTTCTGGATTTTCTTCAACCTGAACTGTTTTTGTTGCAGTTGGGAATTTTTGGTCTTTATTAAGGTGATTAGTTACAAATATATCAATAAATTTGATATACAAGTATTTAATTCTGATTTAATAAAATTAAATTAAATGAGCAGAAGAATACTCTGCTATCTACCTGTATAAATTATTCACCAATAAAATTCGTTTGTTCATGAATAAATTCAGATTATAGGCGAATCAATGAAAATCATTCTCCAGAGATTAAGAGACCTTGGAATAAACTACTATCTCTACCCTCCAATAAGTATTAATTTTATAATTAGATAACTTTAGGAAAGGTTATTTTATACAAATGCAATAAACAAGCTATCATCTATTTTGTTTCCTAATTACAGGATTATTTTCTGTTTATATATAGAACCTGATTAACTGTTCTGCTGACAGCTACGGTTAATGCCAAATTTAAAATTCGTTTGAAAATGCAGTTCGGATTTTAAACTTCTCTATTAATCATTATGAGTAGGTGAGTTTTATCCTCGATTAATGTTCTTTAATGTAACTATCCAGAAGGATAGTGGCTTAATTAGTCTTTACACTATTAACTATTCTCAATCAAATTCTGTCTGTGTGTTAATTTGGTGTTTTTCACATGCTACACCATTCACTGTTTATTCCTTTCTTAAAATATTACTCTAAGTATATAACGAAATTAGAAACAAAAACATATTATTCCATTAAACATTAAGCCATATGAAAAAATCTACATTTTTCATCGTTTGCGCTTTCTTTGTTTCGTTGGCTGCCAGCGCAACAGATGTCACAACAAGTATTACCACAAACACTACATTTACGGCTAATAAAAGTCCGTATGTGATTGTGAATAATATTGAAGTAGTAGGTGGGGTAACCCTGACTATTGAACCGGGAGTAGTTGTAAATTTTAATGCCGGAAGATACCTCCATGTTCTGGGAACATTAAATGCTAACGGAGCCACATTTACTGGCAATGCAGGTGTAACAAAAGGTTTTTGGGACGGTATTTATGTCTCATATGAGTGGTATAATGAAATAGGAAGCGTAAATTTAAATAATTGCACGATTGAATATGCTTCCAATTTGTATGTGCGGAAAGGTCAGTTAACGCTGCATAATTGTATTTTGAATAATTTCAGCGAAACAGTCAGAATCAGTAATCAGGGTACGTTAAACATTGATAGCACCAGAATTTCGAACACAAGATTCCCGATAACTTATTATGGGGATGGCGTGATAAATCCCGGAAAAGGAATCGTTTTCACAGATAATGAATATAATTATGTGGATCTCGATTTTTACTCTGTGACGCAGGATTTTCATCTGAAGAATTTTGGATATCCTTATTACAATGACAACAGTATTCAGGTTAGTGAAACCGGGACGTTGAGACTTGATCCTGGGGTAAACCTGCAGATTGCTCATACGGAAATACAAATTCACGGAAAAGTGAAGGCTATTGGAACAAAAGATAATCCCATTATTTTTGATAAAACACCGGCGGCTGGTTACTGGGCAGGGATGAATATCCTGAATAGTTCCGTTGATACTGCCTGCATAATGAAAAATTGTATTTTTAAGAATGCACTATACGACTATGAAAATTATGCTGCAATGGAAATTGAGAACGCATCGCCTGTTATCGACAGTTGCCGGTTTGTAGGGAATGCCGATAATTTATTGATTACAGGAATCAGCAAACCAACCATTTCCAATTGTGTGTTTGGACCTTCCACGGTAGCAAATGGGGAAGCACGTAACATCATAATGGATTTGAATGCAAATCCGGAGTTTACTAATGATTCCATTCTGTTTAATGACAATGAGATACGTGCTATAAAAATAAGAGCTGCCGATGTGTCGGGTGATGCCCGTCTGAAAAAGATATCTTTCATTGGTTTAAACAATATTTCTTACTGTCTGTATGATAATAGTACGATTCTTGAAAAAGCCTCGCTGGTAATTGATCCGGGGATAGTTATAAAATGCAGATACCCATATTCGCAGATTACAGGAAACGGAACCATTACCGGTATTGGTACTGTTGCTGAACCTATTATCTTTACCAGCATTGCAGATGATGCCTATGGCAATCCAGCCGATTCTCAGAACGATGGAACACAGACTGTAGGTATAGGTACAGCAGGGAGAATATTGCTTTATAGCACAGCACTCTCAAAACTAGAGAACTGGAAATTTAACTATGCCGGATATTATTCAAGTAACTGGGCTGTTTACGTGAAGAACAGCAACATAGTGAACAAATGCGAGATTAAAAATTCATATAATGCAGTTTGGTTTACAGGAAATGCTCAGGTAACAAACAATAGTTTTGTAAACATCAGTCAATATCCTGTCGGATATTGGCTGAGCACGGGAACACCTAACCTGCAAGGAAACACGATTACCAATGTGGGATACACCGGTATTCAGCTGGATGGTGTGGAAGACGATTCACCCACGCTAAAAAAGATGGACTTTGCCGGCTACACTAATTTGCCTTACATCCTTACACACACTGTAACTATTAACGAAGGGAATGTTTTAACCATTAATCCGGGAGTTATAATAAAGTCACAACAAAGTTGGGCACGGGCATTCTTGATTAATGGGGCGGTAAAAGCTATAGGTCAAAAAAATGATAAGATTATTTTTACTTCCATCAAGGATGACTCAGCCTGGGGCGATACTAATAATGATGGTACAGGGTCAGTACCCGCTAATTCAGATTGGTATGGGCTAGAGTTTACAGGCACAGCAAGCGATACGGAAAATATTCTGCGGAACTGTGAAATCAGATATTCCGGAGACACCTATTATTATCGGTCTCCAATAGCGATAACAGATTGTCATGTGTTGTTGGATTCAGTGAAGATTAATTTTTCCTATCAATGTGGAATCTCAATTTTTGGTAGTGCTAATCCGGAAATAAAAGATTGCGAATTTTACAATATAAACTGGGAACCCATATATATGGATATGTTTGCCAATCCTACTTTTACGGGTAACAATAAACTTGCAAATGTTGCAGATATTGCTATCAAACTTAGAGAAGGAGTAGTAAGCGGAACTGTCCCTGTACGCAGCTTTGCAGGATACAATCCCATTACTTATATGTGGAATGATGATGCATTGACCGTTAATGACCAATTGACGATCCCTGCCGGACTTACATTTAAAGGTCGCGGACGTTGGAATATAAGCGGGAAATTAAATATTCAGGGCACAGCAGACAAGCCTGTCGTATTTACCACCTTGGAAGATGATGTGTATGGTAATCCGAAAGACTCACAGCAAAATGGAGCTGGAACTACTTATAACAACGGTGGCTATTTTATATTTTACGATGCGGCGAATGATTCCAGCACCATCGATCATGCCATTTTTCGTTATTCTACTACAATTCCAATCCAATTAAATAATGCTTCACCTACTATCAAGAACTGCACGTTTGAGAACTTCGGAAGAGATGGTATTTCACTTGTGGGAACAAGTGCACCTGCAATCAATAATTGCACATTTAATAATGTAAGTTTCCCATTTACTACCTCCTTGCTTACTTATCCAAGCTCTGCAACGGGAAATGTCATCTCGGGCACTACTGGCAGAGCCATTCATGTAAACGACGAAACATTAACCCAGGATGCCACTTTAGCAAAACGTAATTTTGCTGGCATAACCAATATTCCGTATGTTTTCAGTCATTATACTGTTGGTACAGCAGCAAAACTGACTATAGAACCGGGTGTAGTGTCTAAATTCCAGGATTATGGTTATATGAATGTGCAAAACGGGATAATAGCAATCGGTGGTAGCACACCCGATAGTGTTATTGTGTTTACGACAGATCGGGATGATTTCTACGGAGGTGATACTTATAATGATAATGACGCCAATCTGCCCTGGAACTATTCCTGGCAGGGTATCTATTTTTATAACGAGTCAATTGATGATAACTGCGTATTGAAAAACTGCATTATCAAATATGCTTCTTATCCCGATTCACGTGGAGCTGTAACGTTAGATAACGCATCGCCTACCATTCGGAATTGTAGGTTTGATAAAGGTTATCATGGTATAATAAGTAACAATGCTTCGTTGCCAGTGATATCCAATTGCGATTTTATTGATACAGATCCCAATTATGGATATGCAGTTTGGAATAAAACGGCAAGTAACACGGTTACAGCCACTAATTGCTGGTTTAACTCTGCCACCGGACCGAAAAATACTTCCAATCCTTCCGGCACAGGAGAACGTGTATCGAATAATGTAGCGTTTACCCCCTTTATAACGCAACTTGCTAAAGCCGAACTTGGCGATGTAAGTTTAAACGGCACAATCAATCCTTACGATGCATCTCTGATTTTGCAGCATACTGTTTCGAATATCACATTAAATACAGCACAACAGAACGTTGCTGATGTCAGCAAAAATGGTTCTATTACTGCATACGATGCATCCATGATATTGCAATACAACGTTGGACTGATTGCTGTATTTATGCCTAGTCCAAATATGATGCTCAGAAATGTACCCGAAAGCAATTTACAGACTGATATTGCTTTAGCAAAAATACAACCCACTCAAAAGAGCGGACAATTTACTATCCCTGTTTTGCTGACTACTGCAGATCAGATTAAATCTCTTGAAATGAAATATTCTTTCAATCCGGAGCATATTAAACTGATTAGTATTAATGCAGACAAACTGAACCCTAATATAACGTTAGCTCAGAGCACGCTAACAGATAATGGCTCGTTGTCACTTTCAATGGCTTCTGCTTATGATCTGGCATTGAACCAAGATACAATTTACATGGTTTTCCAATTAAAAAATTCACAAATTAAAGAATCGAATTTTAATTTGATTAATGCAATAGCCAATGAAACTCCTGTTGTATCTAGTACATCAAACATAAGTATCGGATCAGAAGTTATCACGGGTTATGAAACGGTCAATGCAGATAAACCGATAAATGTTTGGGTAGATGCTGACAATATAAATGTGGAATATTATACTCAACAGTCGGTTAAAGATCTGAATATCCGTGTTCTGGATGTTTCGGGTAGAACTTTGGCTTTACGGAATTTTAAAGAAATAGGTTTAGGGAAACAAGTAATGCAAATTCCGTTGTCTGATTTGGGTAATTCGCAAAAAGGCGTTTATGTGATAGAGGTAAATGTCGATAGTAGAAACTTCACTAAGAAATTGGTAATTAACTGGTAATGAAGATGAAAATCTTTTTACTGATTTTGATTATCAGGAAAAATTTAGAGTTTCAATAATTAAACAACTACGACAATGAAAAAGCATATAATATCCACAATTTTCCCTTGCATCTGCATGCTATTGTTCAGTATGCTTCCAGTGGAGAAAATCGTTGCGCAAACAGTCGGATTTAGTGTCCCCAACACAACAGTCATTGAAAAGGATACTTTTACCATTGCTGTTAATGCCGATTCGCTGCTTACCGGAAAGGGAATTTATGCGTATAAATTCGGTTTTACGTATAATTCTGCCTATATAGAATATCTGGGAATTGATTCGCTAGGAACCGTATTAAAGAATTGGGGACTTCCTACGGTCAATAGTTCTAAAGCAGGAAAAATTTATATTGCCGGAGCCGGAACACAACCGCTTACAGGCAATGGGGCAATGTTCTATCTTCGTTTTCGTTCCATAAGAGGGGGATATACCTACCTTGAAAATATTCCTTCGTTCAGTATGCTGAACGAAGGAAAACCTTCCATGACATTTAAGTATGGATATGTTCAGAGTAATTCAATTTCTTATCCTGATATCTATCCAGACAGCAGGGAACTGTTTGTGGGAGAAAACGTTCAGATGTCGGCTTCGGGAGGAACTAAACCTTATACCTTTGGCAGTGCCGATGCATCAATAGCCTCGGTAGATGCCAGTGGTAAAGTTACGGCTGTATCTCCGGGTACAACCAAGATTTTCGCCACTGATGCCAAAGGAAATGTTAATTATACAACCGGTGTCATTGATGTACGGGGAGTGAAATTAAGTATCGTAAACAGTGGAACGCAATTGCTGGATACTTTTTATTTGCCAGTCCGTATAGAGATTGCTCCCGGTACCAAGATCTATTCCGGTAGCTTTGAATTATCATTTAATACCAATCTGCAAGGAATAAAATCAAATATTCAGGCTGGAGATTTTACTGTCTCATTGCAAAACAACGCTGCCGCCAATCTTATTAAAGTCTCTTTTGCTTCTGCAACTGGTTTGACGGGCACGGGTATATTATGCAAATTAGCCATGAAATCTGTGAACAGCGGTACTCATACGGTGAATATCCAGAATGTTCTTTTCAATGAGAATATCAAGGCATTCACTTATTCGGGAACTGTAGGAGTGGAGTGTAAACCTTGTGAAAAAGTGGTAGGAATGATACCCCAGAACGGACAGGACAATCTTAATTCTTCCTATTTCGATCTGTATTGGCAGCCATCTCTCAATACGCGTTATTACAATCTTTTCCTGTGGGAAGATGGTACAACCATGCCTACCAGTCCGTATCAGTCCAATATTTATTCTACAAGCACACGAGTGTACAATTTGAAGCCAGGAGTGAAATATCATTGGAAGATTACTTCCATAAACGAATGCTCAACGGCGGAAAGTGATATGCAAGTCTTTACCACTAAATTCTTACCCGACCTTATAGTTACCGATATCAAGGTTCCAAAGGATATAGAATCCGGGAGTAAATTTACGGTAAACTTTACGGTGAAAAACATTGGCCAGACAGCTACTGTAGCTGCACAATGGATGGATGTTGTGTATTTCTCAACAGACTCAACGATGAATGGTCCCAAAACACAGCTGATGTCAAAGTACAATATGGGACAGTTGGGCATAAACGAGAGCTATACGCAAACTTATACCATAACCATGCCAACAGAATATAGCGGAAAGTACTACTTGTTTGTGAAAGCGGATTATCAGGGCTCACTCACAGAACTTTCCGACAATAACAATATGAGTCGCTTTGCCGATTCTATCATGGTGGTATTAAAGCCATTCCCTGATATCATGGTAAAAGATATTCAGGCAGTTGGCACTTCGCTTATTCCGGGAGATTCGTTGCAGGTGAACTGGAAAGTACAGAATATAGGTGTAGCCGCTGCTTTGGGAGGCTGGTCAGAGGGGATAACCCTTGTCACTGCTTCCGGTAGAAGAGTTACGCTGAGTCCTTCACCTGTATGTAGTACGGATTTAGCTGCAGGTGCCACACTCGATAGAAGCTTTAAGTTTAAAGTTCCCGATATACTTCGGTTCTCAGGAGCTGCCAATATTGAAGTGGTGCTTTATCCTTCAAGTTCGCTGATTGAACATAGCGGAACCGATGCCAACAACAAAGCCCTGTCTGCAAATACAGTGACGGCAGTTGATTACCTGTTCCTTGATGTGGCAACTTCAACGCTGTCTGAGGGTTCCACCAGTCCGGTTCGATGTGTTATTACCCGAAGCGGTGATTTCTCGTCCGCACTTCGGGTTAATATCAGTCCTTCTCTAAGTGGGCAGATTACCATCCCAACATCGGTTGTCATTCCTGAAAACATGTCTTCGGAGATATTCAATTTCACGGCAATTGATAATTCGATAGTTGATGGTCCCAGAACTGTGGACATTTCTGTTTCGGCAACATCTTACCGTGGTGCTAAATCGAGCATACAGATACTTGATAATGAAGCTACGGAACTGAAAGCCTCGCTGAATAAAACCGTTGCCAACGAAGGCGATACGCTGAAACTGAAGATAACCAGGAATCTGATTACCAATCAGCCGCTTACGGTTTATCTATCAACGGATAAAAACAATCAGTGGCTGTTCAACAATGCTGCAACAATTCCGGCAAACGATTCGATAGTAATTGTACCAATTTACGTGTACGACGATTCAACGCCCGAGCTGAGTGAAACTGCTACTATCACAATAAGTTCCGGAGGATTTGTATCGGGAACTGTATCGGCAATAATCAATGATAACGATATGCCTAAGCTGGAATTCACACTGAGTGCGGATACAGTACAGGAAGCAGCGGGTATGTATGCCACTACAGGAATAATCCGAAGAACACCTTTGGAAGGTAATATAACGATTAATTTTACAGCATCAACTCCTAATGCACTGATTTTTCCGGCTACCATTACCATTCCTTCCGGAACAGAAGAAGCACGCTTTAATATTGGTGTGGTAGATAACAGCGAGGTGGATGGCTACCGGAAAGTAGACATTACAGGGGCTGTATATGTAAAATCGTGCAGTTGTAACTCTACGCCCGAAAATGGAGGTGTGGTAACAAAAAGTCTGGTCATAGCCGATAACGATGGACCGGCATTATCGGTAAGCGTTAATCCTCTTTCTGTTTTTGAAGGAAGAACCAATGCCGGAAAACTGATTATTACACGAAATACGGAGACCTCTCATAGCCTGAATGTAGCTATTTCGTATAACGACCCAACGGAAGTTGAGATTCAGCAAACAGTCGTCATTCCTGCCGGACAGAAGAGTGTGGAGGTTCCTATTAATACCATAAACGATGGAATTGAGGATGGCAACCAGGCTGTCAACATAACAGTCCGTTCGGATGGGTTTGTTTCCGGATTCTGCATCCTGTATGTTACCGACCTGAATAAGCCCGATTTCGTGATAGAAGGTGTCAAGGTAAGCAAATCTACCGCTGTAACCAGTGAAACCGTTCTGGTAAGCGGAAAACTAAAGAATAACGGCTATCTGAATGCACCGATGGGATCTAAAATAGCATTCTATTTGTCGAAAGACGATTACGTAGATGCCAGTGATGTATTGCTGGGTACTTATAGCACTTCGGCTCAGCTTTTAATGAACGACTCNGTTTCGTTCAGCNAGAATGTAGCTTTACCTGCAAAAACAGGNACATATAAACTCCTGGCTTATGCCAATCCGGGTAATGTAGTAAACGAACTGGTTTACACCAACAACACGGCTAATCCGGTATCAATGACACTTGTGCCCGAATATACTGCCACAGCGGTTGTAGATTTAACTCAGTTCCTGCCTAATAACCCGATAGAGATTCATGGAAAGGCTACGAAGGTAGATAAGCAGCCGGCAGCAAATGTCAATGTGGATGTTTATCTGCTCTGTAACGGAATGCGGAAAAATCTGAAGGCGCTGACTGATGATCAGGGCAATTATAAGATTCAGTTTACCCCGTTACCCGACGAATCAGGACATTTTGACGTTGGCGCATGTTTCCCGGACGAAGCATTGACCGATGTTCAGGACTCGTTTGATATACTGGGCATGAAACGTACTTCCAGCGACTACATTACCTGGCTGACAAAGATTGGCCAACCATTGAACGGAACGCTTCAGATAAAGAATACCAGTAATATTGAACTGAAAAATGTTCAGATGAAAATAGCTCAGCTACCTGAAGGATGTACACTTACGGTAAATCCTATCGCTGTTCTGTCAGGGAATGCCACTGCCGAATTTAGTTATACCATTCTTGGCACAGTACGCAGCAAAACCGCCGACTATCAGAAACTGGATCTGGTATTGAGCTGTAACGAAGGTGCAAGTATCGGATATAATGCATACTACTATTGTCAGGAACAGGAAGCGTTTCTCGAAACAAGCCCTTCAAGTATCAATACAACTATTTCTAAGGGATCAACTAAGTATCTGGAGATTAACCTCACCAACAAGGGTGCCGGAGAAACCGGAATTGTGCGGTTATCGCTCTCGAAAGTCAATTTCATGAGCTTAACCAGTGCTGATTCCATAGCCAATATCAAGCCATCTGAAAGTGTAACAATCACCCTGAAGCTGACTGATACGGATCTACTGCTGAATACACCGGTTAACGGCTCGATAGCCATTAACTGCGAACACGGTAAGGGCATTGCATTGCCTTATAAGCTCGAAGCTGTTTCCGATGCCAGAGGAAGCCTGAGCATTGATGTTATTGACGAATATACCTATAACACCACAGAGGCTCCACATGTAAAGAATGCTCACGTGGTTGTAAAGCATCCATACAGCGGAGTTATTGTTGCGGAAGGATTCACAGGAGCCGACGGAATATTCAAGGCTGACAGCATTCCGGAAGGATATTATTCATTAACAGTAGAGGCCGACAAGCACGACGGTTACCGGAACAATATCATTATCGATGCCGGGAAGGTTCTTTCTCAAAGCATCTATATCAGTTTCCAGGCCATTACGTATACCTGGGAAGTGGTACCTACCCAGATTGAGGACGAATACAAGGTAGATCTGATTATGAAGTTCGAGACCAATGTTCCCGCACCGGTAGTTGTGATGGAAATGCCAGACGTGATGCCTAAACTGGTAAACGATGAAACTTACCCGTTTATGGTTACGCTTACCAACAAGGGACTCATCACAGCCGTAGACGTTACTTTAACCCTGCCTACTGATCCTGAATATGAGTTTATTACCAACTTTACGAAAATGGATTTGCTGGCACAGCAATCTGTTCAGATCCCGGTAGTAATGAAACGAAGAACGGCGGGCAACCAGCTTACCGGAGTCTCCAAAAGAGCCGATGGCAATTGTTACGATGTTGTTGTCGAGGTACACGGTTTCTACTGTGGTAAGGATAAAAAATGGCATCAAGGTGCTGTATTATTCAAGTATGAAGGCAGAGTTTGTTTGGGTACCGGCTGGACAGCTCCTTCCGGAGGCGGTGGTGGCGGACCTTCTTTAGGCGGAGGTGGAGGCGGATATGTATATGTTGTGCCTTCAAATAACAATTCTACTGTCTCTGTCAACAATGTATACGAATGTGATAATTGTATGATGGATCTGGCATTGGCTATACTTGGCTGCGATCCCGGACTTATCGGTAAGATATCGGGTGTTATTTCCTGTCTCAAATCCTTTGGTGATGAAGACGGAATCACAATGACCGATGTTATCACCTGCGGCATTGGATTTACTCCTGCCGGATGTATCCTGGGACTTGGACAGGCTATCCTCTCTTGCTGGGGAGATCCTCCGTTGCTACCGGGTAGTAATCCTCCTGCATCTCTGAGAACAGCTGCTCCTAAGCCATTAATGCCGCCAATTCTGAAACAGGCATTTACTGATCTGATGTGGGCATCGTATAGCGCCGACGCAGAGAAAAAGTGGATGGATGAGGTTACCGGAATGAAGGAAATGTACAAACGGGTTAACTTTGTAGACTTTGCCGGTGCAGTTAATTCCTTCACTATCTATAAAAAGAAGATAACTTCGGGCGATATTGAAACTATTAAGCAAAAACTGAACGGAACCGATATTCTGCCGGCAGAGATAGAATCTTTTGCCGACCGTTGGAACCGTACTATGGATGCTCATAGTCAGGGTGTTTACAAGCCTAACGGCAGTTTCCCGGATATTATCAATAATGATTCCTTGTCAACGTATGTTCATCGGGCAGATTCCGCACGTAACTACGCCATTGGAAGAGGTTATTCCGATGTTCGTGATATGGTAAATACTGCTTATACCACGATAAAGGAACAAACTGAAGAAGGTAAGAAATCAGTTTGCGCTTCGATCACATTGCAGATCTCACAGAAACTCACGATGACCCGCGAGGCGTTTGAAGGAACTTTGACCATCAACAACGGGAATACCCAGAACGCAATGACCAATCTCAAACTGAATCTGGAGATCAAGAACAGCAAGGGAGTGCTTTGTAATGATCTCTTCCAGATCAATACCAAAGCACTGAGCATCCTGACAGGAATCGATGGAACCGGATCGCTTGGAGCAGGGCAGAAGGGTAGTGCCACCATTCTCTTCATTCCGGAGAAAGGCGCAGCTCCTCAGGTGCCAACAAGTTATTCGTTTGGTGGTTCGTTCTCATACATAGATCCGTTCAACGGACTGGAAGTTACCAAACAACTCTTCCCGGTTTCGCTGGATGTAAATCCTAGTCCCGATTTGTTCCTGCACTACTTTATGCAGCGCGATATTCTGGGAGACGATCCGCTTACGGAAGCCATTGAACCAATCGTTCCCGCCGAACTGGCACTGATGATCCAGAACGACGGATACGGACAGGCAACCAAGGTGCGTGTGGAATCAGCTCAACCTGAGATTATTGAAAATAAGAAAGGGCTGGCTATCCATGTGGCATTAATCGGCTCCAACCTCAACGGACAACCGCGTCAGCTTGGTCTTACCAACATCGACTTCGGAAATATCCCACCTAAGTCAACCGCAATTGGTCAATGGTGGTTTACTTCTGATCTGCTGGGGCATTTTGTTAACTACGAAACACGTGTGGTACATTGCAACAGCTTTGGCAATCCAGATTTAAGTCTGGTTAGCGGAGCCAAACTGCACGAGCTGATCCGCAGTATCCGTGTGTACACCGGCGATGATGGCATCAATGATTTTCTGGTAAACGAAGTACAGGATTCACAAGAAACCCCGGATGCAATCTATACCTCCAATGGCGTTGTGCTTCCGGTAACTCCTGTCAATTCAATTGCTATCAGCGGAGCACTGTCATCACCCGAGTATGAACTGGAACTGCAGGTTAACCCTAAACTGTATGGCTGGAATTACGGAAAGGTAACCGATCCTACTGCCGGACGTTACAAGATTGTAAGCATAACGCGTGTAAGCGACGGTAAGGTGCTTCCTCTGGACAATGTATGGCAAACACATGTTACCTTGCCCGATGGCGGTGAACCTATTTACGAAAACATGATTCATTTTACGGACGAGTTTTCTACCGTTCAGTTAACCAAGTACAAACTTAAATTTGTACCGGACAAAGTCAATCCGCCTACAGTATTGCGCATAGAGAATGTTCCTACATCGGTAATAACCACCCGTCTGGGTTCGGTTAGGGTAGTATTTGAAACCCCGATCAACGGCTCAACGTTTACGTTCGAGGATATGACTCTACGCGCTCAGGGAGGAGACAATCTGATGAACAATACGGTAAAGGTTACGGAAATAAATTCAACTACGTTTGATGTGGATATCTCTACCGTAACATTGCCCGATGGTTATTATGTACTCACTGTGCAAACAACAGGCATTACCAATCTCACGGGTGAGAAGGGAACACTGGCCAAACAGGCTTCCTGGTCACAGTTCACCAATACACCGGCTGTTCAGGAAATCATAGGATTGCCGGCAAACGGAACAGGTGCATTGTTTGATAACCTGATGATACGCTTCACCATTCCGATTGATGCTGCAACCTTTACAGCCGATCGTCTGGTCTGGACTAAGAATGGAAAGAGTGTTACCGGTGCTGTTACCATCACGGCGATGGATTCTGAAGGAAAACTGTTTAAGCTTACGGGCCTGAATAACATTATGACGGAAGATGCAGCGTATGGCTTAACGGTTGATCTGCTTCAAATCAAATCAAAGACAGGTGTATTGGGCATGCTTAATTACTCTGTGAACTGGAAGATAGATACACAGGGACCTAAGATCACCGAAATTACCTTGAAAAATGAAGGAGGCTTCGACGCTCAGCACATCACTTCCATTGAAGTGAAGTTCAGCGAACCGATCACCGGATTGAGTCTTGCAATGATAGAACTGTGGAAAGATTCTCAGCAACAGCCCATTTCACAGGTGGACATCACCAAAGAGAACGATTCTACCTATCTGTTGACTCAGTTCCGCCTGTTGACCTATTACGAAGGAGTTTATACTCTGAAAATAAATAAGGCCAGTATTGCCGATATGGCAAACAACATGTCGTCGGGAACCGAAGAACGCACCTGGACTGTAAACAGAAGTGCACCGCCTGCTGTTACGGAGATGAAGATCTCTCCGGATTTGGGTTACTCTTCGAGCGACGGAATCACGTCAACCACACAAGTGGCTGCATCGATGAAGGTAAATGCACCTAATTCGCGTGTACGGCTCTATTGCAACAGTTTCGGAACATCGACCTTGCTTGCCGATACCTTACCTGCTTCTACCGGATTGCTTACCTTGCAGGTATCCATCCCCGGCTCGGGAAGCATGAAGCTGCAGGCAGAGTGTGTAGATAAGTATGGAAATACGTCGCTTACAGAGCTTCCTATTTACATTGACGATACGCCGTTGTCAGCCAATTGGAGCAGTATTCCTACCACTGTTCAGCGCACACACCCGGCTTCGGTTCTGTTGGATTTCTCAGATAAAATACTGAACGAGAATATCCTGAAGAACAACCTGGTAAGCCGGTTAAACGGCACTGTAACCAATGTAAGCTCGCTCACGGTAACCAGGAACAGCGATACTCAGTTCTCGGTTGGTAACTTTGGAAATGTGGGTGTTGAGTCGGGTGGAACCTTCTCCATCTCGGTAAACACTGCCAACCTGAGTAAGTACCTGAGCGGAAAAGCAGGAACCTTGCTGCCCGAAGCTCAATGGAGCCTGAGAGGAAACACCGCTCCTGTAGCCGATGCCGGAACAGATCAGCTTATCACTGAGGAGAATGCAATTGTGATATTGGATGGTTCAAAATCGTTTGATGCAGACAATGATGCGCTGACTTATCTCTGGACTGCCCCCGAGGGAATAGCACTGAGCGATGTACATGCTGCCAAACCGGCATTTATAGCTCCGAAAGAGAACAGTCAGTTAATCTTCAGCCTGGTTGTAAACGATGGAATTGTCGATTCACAGTCTGATGAGGTAATGATCAATCTGATTAAAACAAACATTGCAAATCCGGAATCGGGCAGCAGCTTACTGGGAATATATCCAAATCCTTCGTGCAATGAGTTTATGCTGAATGTAACCGAACCAACTTCAGGCACATTGAATGTGCGGATTTACAACAATGTGGGTCAGCTTGTCTATATGGAAAACAGAATGCACGACGGAAAGCCACAGCTCTATAAGTTTGATAAACTGAAGCTTACTTCCGGATTGTATTTTGTAAATGTAAAAATAAACAATGCCAAACAGCTTGGATTAACGAAATGGATCAATATGGATAAATAAAAAAAAGTGTAGTATGAAGTTTGGGGATAGCAGTAAAGGCAGGGATAAAACCCTGCCTTTACTGCTATCCCCAGACTTCGTCCCGAACATTGAAGCTGGGACATTCCTTCACCCTCTCAGAGGGTTCAATAATGCCGTCGTAATTCTTGTCCGGACTCAGATCTCTGTGGCCAACTACCTTTGAGCCAGGGAACTGTTTCAGCAACTTGCTTACCAGGGCATGAAGCGCTATCTGCTGCGACAATGTGCGGGTGTCGGCCGGTTTGCCGTTGGTGTTCAGTCCGCCTTCGTAGCAGATGCCTATTGATTTGGCATTATACCCCCGGGCATGAGCCCCTGTCTCGTCGAGGTTACGCATGGGTTCCACCTTTCCGCTCTTGCGGATGTAGTAGTGATAGCCCCACGAAGAGAATCCTCTTACCTTGTGGGCTGCGTTGATGTCCTGGGCTGTTATGTCTCTGTCAATTCTCGTTGCCGAGCAATGTATCACTATCAGATTTATTTCTCTCATTTTTTTTCAGTCTGTTATTCATCCCCGTTGATGGGGGGATTACCTTTTAATTTTTTCTCTGTTACCGGCTTTGCCGTTATGTATTTTAAATACCGCCCTAATTGCAGCAAGCTAATTGTTCTAAAATACGGAGAAATCCCTGTATAAAGAGATTTCTCCTGTATTGGCTATATCCTTTCCTTACAACCTGCAACCAGGCATTGTTCCTTCAGGGCGGTATTAAGCTGAGCATTCAGAGTAATAATTTCCTGATACATCTGCTTCACCTTTTCAGAAAGTTCAAAATAATCTTTCTCAAACCGTGTAACCTGTTCCATCAGGTATTCAAACTGACTTTTCACCAGGTCGGTAAAGTCCTGCATCTCCTTGGCATCCTTCTTTTTCAGAAAAGGAAGAACCATTTGCAGTATATTTACAATTCCATCTATCAATTTCATCCTTCGTGCTTTTTTATTGATTTTTACCCGAACTTACTTACACATTGGTGGTAACCTTCACCGGCAATTTCGCCACCTGCGCATAGCTAAGCGTTTTTTGCATATTGGTGAGCAATTTGCCCGGACGGAAGGAAATTCTGGTTCCGCGGATCAATGTAGGGGTAAACTCATTCTCTTTTGCAGCACCGTGACTTCTCACCCCAAGCTGAAAACTGCCAAAGTTACCCAGGCGAACAATCTGACCATTGGCCAACCCCTTATTCATAGAATCAAGTACACTCTCCAATACCGCCGACACATCCGCACGGGTTACAGTACATCGTCCGTTTACCTCTTCGCAAAGCGAATCAAAGTCCATCTCACCATACGCCTGTGCATGTGCATAAAACTTAGCGGCCTCTGCGGGCTTACTTGGATTTTTTCTCATTACTACTGAATACTTTACACTCATTTTTTTTACATTTTAATTGATTAATACTTCGGTGAAGAGCTCTTATCCTTTCTTGTTAACACTACAAATATAAGGCACTTTGGGTAGAGTAAAACAGTTAAATGCATTAGAGCGCATTGTAGTGAATTAGTTACAACTCTATGTCGTTTTATTGCTGTTAAACCTTTGAGAAAAGGGCATTATTTAGTATATTTACAGTAATAAAATAAAGAAGTATTTATGATAAAAACGGAAGAACTATTTGAGATTCGTGCCTACACCAAGGCAGAGCTTGCCTGTCTTTACAATCCCGGTCAGACCATCCCTTGCGCTCTGCGTACCCTCTCTCGCTGGATAGCCGGCAACAGTCAGTTAACNGCCGAGCTTTNCGCTTTGGAATANAATCATCGTAACCGCATTTATACACCACGCCAGGTTAAGGCTATTGTAGATTATCTGGGGGAGCCTTAGGAACTTATCCCTCAGTGTTATCGCTTTATTTATTTGATTTTACATTAACGTATAATAATTGAATGAAAATGTATTATATCTTAGCGCTGATTATATTGGGAATCAATAAAGGGTTATTGTAAAAAAATAGAAGAGTGATAACACTCTTCTATTCATTTCTGGTTAGGGTAAATAGGGTATTTAAAATACCTTCGTTGATGTTTTTTTTGTATGATATGCAAATGTATCTATTAATTTTTTTATTTGCAAAAAGAAATACAAATAATTTTATAACTAATATTACAATTATTTTGCCTGTTTCATGAGCCACTCCATAGGCGGTACATAATCAACGATCTTAGTCATGCTTTTATTGTGCGAGAAATAAACATTTCCTGTTTCGCCGTTACGGTGCTTGGCGATGTTTAGCACCCCAAGTCCTTCGGTGGGGTAGCCGCTATCTTTGTCGGTAGGAATGTTGTAGAGCGCCGGGCGATAGAGCATTACCACAATGTCCGCATCCTGTTCTATCGCTCCACTCTCACGCAGGTCGTTCAATTCGGGACGATGGCCGCGGCGCGTCTCACAGTCGCGGTTTAGCTGACAGAGCAGCACCACGGGGATGTCCAGCTCCTTAGCCAGCAGCTTAGCCTTGCGGGCAGCGGTGGCAACCTCCTGCTCACGGTTGCGGTTCTCCTTTACGCTGCCTTTCATGTCGCTCAACTGCAGGTAATCAATGAAAATAATGTCACACTTACCCCGGCTTTTCAGCATCCTTGCCTGAGCGCGGATATAGTCCATACTCATTGACGGATTATCATCTACGATGATAGGCAGTTCAGCCAGAGATTCCGCCGTGGCGTACGCCTCGTTCCATTCCGCTTCGTCCGTGAGCCCCGTTCGCCAACGGTAGGGGTTCACGTTGCTTTCCATCAGAATAAGACGGTCGCCCAGTCGTTCCCCCTGCATTTCGATGCTGAAAAATACCGCATTCGCACCCGCCCTTGCCGCTATCCGGGCCAGGAAGAGAGAGAGCATGGTTTTCCCCGTGGCCGGACGGGCGGCAAGTACCACCAAGTCGCCACGCTGCCACCCGCCCGTAATCTTGTTCAGATCCGTGAGCCCCGTATCGGTGCCCGTTACCCCGTTTGCCGAATTCTCTATACGCCCTTTCGCCTGAGTAAGCGTGTCATCCATCAGCACCTCCATGTTGCGCACATTGTCCGCCTTTACAGCATCCTTCTCCACCTGTGTGGCCAGCTCCTGAATGTTACAAACCACATCCGTAAGATCCACCGTCATGTCCTGCGCGGTGCCCAGCAGTTGGCTCAGGCCCTTAATTACCAGGCGGCGCAGGTACAAGTCCTTCACAATCAGGCAGTGGTTTTTAAGGTGCGCCGAGCTGGCCACCTGACTGCACAGCTTGGTGATGTAAAACGGACCGCCCACCTTCTCCAGCTCATTGCTCCGGCGCAGCTCATCGGCCACGGTGATAAGGTCAATGTTTCTCCGCTCATTGTACATGCGCATCAGGGCGGCGAATATAATGCGGTGATTATCATAGTAAAACATCTCCGGGCGAAGATAGTGAGCCACTTCGGGCATTGCTTTCACTTCGAGCATTGCGGCACCAAGTACCACTTCTTCGGTATCACAATCAAAAGGTAATGCAATATTCTTTTCCATGTTATTTTTCAGGTATTAAATTTATAATCGTTCGTTATAGAAACATTTCGCTTTCAGATAGTTGACCGCAGTTTTGTAGAACTGCTTGTTGTTTATCCTACGGCAATACGGCTCAACTTTGGCTATAGCCAGCTCTTTTTCCTCTTTTGTTAGGTTTTTCCATATAATAATAGCCATACCTATGTCGTTAGCTTCCTTTCCGGTAGTCTGGTGATACGTGTTCCAGAACAGATAGAACTTCTGGTCTTTTCGGGCAATCTTCTCCGCTTTGGAGATTTCCGGAGCGCACACATCCTCTGCAGCCATCTTCTTCGCGGTTTTCCTTTTACCCGTCAACGCATCATAATCGGTCACCTTGATAAGCTTCACCCTGTACATCACGGGGATGATGGCAATAAGATTCTCCTTCACCATTTTCCTGAAAAAGCAGCGCGTTTTGCCCAGCGTCCAGTTAAACAATTTTGCCCACGAAGGATATGAAAGCAGCGACTCTCCACGTTTGCATATCATCTTACGTCCGCAAATGGTAGCCTCCTTATCCGCAAAATTTACCGTGGCCAGCACCGTGAGAAAAGCTTCGAGGTAAGATAAACTGGTGTCTCTATTGTTAAAATTATACGTAAGCAGCTTTTTGGGTATAAGCACATAGCCACTGGTAAGTGCCCCGAAAGGCAGAATTTCATTTTCCATAAGTGTAATTTCAGTATTAAAATTTAAAGTTGGCAAACTTTGTTATTTGTTTTTCGTGAGGCAAAAGTAAGGGTAGATGCAATAGCCTCCAAATAGTGAATGTAGCATTCGACAGAAAAATCACTTTTAAGCAAAAAAATCACTTTTGTCACTTTTTTGCAGTCATTAATAGGATTAAAATTGGCGTTTTATGTCTTAATTTTACAATGAAAATAAGTACTTGTCAAAGTGCCGATGCACAGTGCTTGTAAGTGGTTGGATTATAGAGAGGTATAAAACTAATATATATCTTTGGTGCCTATCAATGTGCGCCAAAGAATATATTAGAATTGGATTTATATTATAATATAAATCCTGTGGGTGTTAGTTCATTTAAGAAAAGAAATACAGGTGTACAAAGGGCTAAAGGTTAGTTTCGTGAGCCGGATGCTCTTTCCTGTGGCCGTTAATCATAAAATCGTCCGGATACCCCCAGCAGTTTACTATCTGCGTAATCTGTTTAGGCTTAACAATTTCATTATCAAAAGAAAAGCTAAGCGTTTTGAGCCTTGAATGCAACTCCTTATCCTCTTCTATAGCAGTAATAAACATTCGTCTGGCCAAATCGGCACGTGAGCAGTTTCGGAAATACATGCCAGCCAATTTGGTTAAACGGATACATCCTTTGAGCTGAAGCTCATAAGCGCTTTTTGAAATAGTCATTAGATCTTTTTTTTTATTGTTATTAAATTAGTTTTGTTTAAAAGTAGAAACTTTATAAACTTCCGCAAATGTAAGTATAAATATTCTATTTTATAGCATAAATACATTTTATTTTTAACACTACTCTCACCGATATACAGAATTTTCAAGCAGCTTTTGCCATACACAAAGAGGCTCGGATTTTAAGGCTGTTTTATGCGGAATATTTACTAAAAATTATTGGTGAATGGTTGGTGGATTATTGGTGAATGGATTTTATTTATTGGGGTTTGGGGGGAGATTGGGTGGGGATTGGATTAGGATTTTGGGGGAGATAGAAATTTACACATTGTAAAAAAGCCTTTTTGCTTTGAATGATAGGTGAAAATTGTTACCTTTACATTTTATTAATAAAGGCTTAATAAGCGCAAATAAACAAAATAATTGTAAGTATAGTATGGCTGAAACGAATAATGCCGAGATTGGTTTTGAGAAGGAGATATGGAAAGCTGCCGACCTGTTGAGAGGTAATCTGGATGCTTCCGAATATAAATCTGTAGTGTTGGGATTAATATTTCTGAAATATATATCCGATAAGTTTGAAGATAAGTATAATGAACTGTTAGCCGAAGGCGAAGGTTTTGAAGAAGATATTGACGAGTATACGGCTGCAAATGTATTCTTTGTTCCACAAAACGCTCGTTGGGCCGCAATATCCGCTTACGCACACGAACCTGAAATTGGTACTGTTATTGACGATGCCATGCGTGCCATTGAGAAAGAGAATAAACGACTAAAAGGCATTCTGCCTAAGAACTTTTCCCGCCCGGAATTGGATAAACGCAGACTGGGTGATGTGGTAGATCTCTTCACAAATATTAAAATGATAGAGCATGGTAGCAGTAAAGATATTCTGGGTCGTGCCTATGAATACTGTTTAGGCAAATTTGCCGAACAGGAAGGAAAGCTGGCGGGTGAGTTTTATACACCGGCCTGTGTGGTAAAAACCTTGGTTGAAGTGCTGAAACCTTTTAAAGGACGCGTGTACGACCCTTGTTGTGGTTCAGGCGGTATGTTTGTGCAATCGGCCAAGTTTATAGAAAATCATAGCGGCAATATCAATAATATCTCTGTCTACGGACAAGATTCAAATCCCACTACCTGGAAGCTGGCAATGATGAACCTTGCTATTCGTGGTATTGAAGCCGATCTGGGCAGTTATAATGCCGATACCTTCTTTAACGATTGTCACCCCACACTTAAGGCAGATTATATTATGGCCAACCCACCTTTCAATCTTTCAGACTGGGGTGCAGATAAGTTGCAGGATGATGTACGTTGGAAATACGGTATTCCTCCTGCCGGCAATGCCAACTTTGCCTGGTTGCAACACATGATTCACCACCTGGCACCACATGGAAAGATTGGCATGGTATTAGCCAACGGTTCACTCTCTTCTCAGAGTGGTGGTGAAGGAGATATTCGTCGTAAGATAGTGGAAGCCGATTTAGTAGAAGGCATTATTGCTATGCCTCCGCAGCTGTTCTACACCACACAAATACCTGTTTCCATCTGGTTTGTCTCCAAAGAAAAAACGCAGAAAAACAAGACTCTGTTTATCGATGCACGAAACATGGGAACAATGGTTACCCGTAAGCTCCGTGACCTGACCGATGAAGATATTGCAAAGATTGCCGACACCTTTACTGCTTTCGATGCAGGTACCTGCGAAGACGAGAAAGGTTTCTGTGCAGTGGTAACAACAGAAGATATTGCCAAACAAGACTTTATCCTTACTCCCGGACGTTATGTAGGTATTGCCGAGCAGGAAGAAGATAGTGAACCTTTCGAGGAAAAGATGGAGCGATTGACCGGAGAGCTTTCGGGATTGTTTAAGAAATCGCATGAGTTGGAAGAGGAAATTAAGAAGCAGTTGAAAGGGATTGGGTATGAGTTGTAAGGATTGGAAAGAGGTAACTTTAGTGGATGTTGTATCAATTCTTGGTGATGGATTGCATGGAACGCCATTATATGACACTACTGGTGATTATTATTTTATAAATGGAAATAATCTATCCAATGGTAAAATTATATTTAAAGAAGATACAAGAAAAGTTGCATACTCTGAATATCAAAAATATAAGAAAAATCTAAATGATAGAACTATTTTTGTCTCTATTAATGGGACTCTTGGAAATGTAGCTTTGTACAATGGTGAAAAATGTATTTTAGGTAAAAGTGCTTGCTATTTTAATGTAAAAGAAACTGTTGATAAATATTTTATTCGATATATAGTAACAAATAGGGCTTTTCAGGATTATATTGCAATGCTTGCAACAGGGACAACAATAAAAAATGTGTCATTGAAAACAATGAGAGAGTTTCCTTTTTTGTTGCCACCTTTGCATGAACAAAAGAAAATAGCTGATATTCTTTCAAGCCTAGATGATAAGATCGAACTAAACAATAATATAAATGATAATTTAGAGAAGCAAGCACAAGCTATCTTTAAATCATGGTTTGTTGATTTTGAACCNTTTCAGGATGGAGAATTTGTAGATAGTGAATTGGGGATGATTCCTAAAGGATGGAGAATTATCAATCTTTCCGAATTGCTATATATATCAAAAGAAAGCATTAACCCATCCAAAAATTCTAATGTATTGTATTATCATTATAGCTTACCAGCTTTCGATAACGGAAAGATGCCTGAAATGCAATATGGTAAAGATATATTAAGCAATAAGTTTGTTTTATCGAATAATACTATACTATTCTCAAAACTGAATCCTCGAATAAAAAGGATATGGTATATTGATGAAGTTTGTGATAATTCTATTTGCTCTACTGAGTTTATTACATACAAGACAAAAGATCCAAGGTTATCGTATTTTGCTTATTGCTTAATTAATAGCGAGCTATTTTATCAAAATGCTATGGCATTAGTCAATGGGTCGACTGGTAGTCATCAAAGATTTAATCCAAAAGATACAATGAACTTTAAAATAGCCATAAACGACGATATATTACTCCAATTTAGTAATATAATTGCGCCACTCATCAAAAAGGAAAGTGATATAATAACTGAATCTTATTCGTTGTCAAATATAAGAGATACATTATTACCAAAATTAATTTCCGGCAAACTATCTGTTGAAGATATTTAGGCCGCTAAATTATCATTTATAAGTTTATTCGTCTCTATTTTTTCATCTAAGAATGAGAGAATAGAGGCAATTCTTTTTTGCTCTTCTATAGATGGCAAACCAAAAGTTTGAGAATATGCTGTTTCTCTATTTAATCCAGGAACAGCGCTATCTTCATTCAATTTTTCTAGGTGTAATGCTTTTAATCTATAGTATAAATACATTATGTCGTATTCTTTGCTAGGAAGTACGTAGTAAGCTGTGTCGATACAATAAAATGGCATTTTTGAATAATAAACACTACCAATAGTTCCTTTTCTTCCAATAATTATTCCATTAGTGTTAACTAAACTTGTGTTATGCCATCCGGTAATACCAGCTGAACTATAAACCGGAATATTGCCTTTTTTTCTTTTTACAGAAGTTAATGATTTACCATAATTTAAGATACATATATCTCCTAATTTTATTTCTTTCCAGTTTTTCATAATTTCTAACTTATAAATTTCCGATGTGCAATCTTTACATTGCTTTGATTAACCATTGCATAGTGCATGGTAGTATCTATCTTTACATGGCCTAGAATTTTCTGTAGTTGCTCTATCGGCATACCTTTGTCAATAGCCATTGTTGCTAGTGTTCTTCTAAACTTGTGAGGATGTACTTTTTCTATATTAATTTTCTTTCCTAATTTACGAAGCCTGATTTCTACTCCACTAATACTGAGTCTATTATATGGTTTGTATAATGAGACAAATAGAGCTGGATTGTTGTCTGTTCTGCTGTCTAAATATCGCTTGAGATGTATTTTTGTTCTGGCATTAAAATAGACNTCNCGTTCTTTATTNCCTTTACCAAAAACAACNCATTCTCGTTCATGGAAATCAATATCCAAACGGTTAATTTTTACAAGTTCGCCAACACGCATACCNGTAGAAGCTAATAAATCGATCATAGCTAAATCACGAATTTCGGAACAGCTATCACGNAGCATTTCAAGATTCTCATCGGATATTACTTCTTTAACCAATGTATTTGTTCTTACCTTATGAATACGGCGAACAGGGCTTTTTAATATATAATCTTCATCCTCAAGCCAAGAGAAAAAACTAGAAAAAATACGGCGAATATTGTCGATTGTAACCTTACTAGAATTTTTCTTATTTTGATAGGTAGCTAAATATAAGCGTAAATCGTTAGTCGTAATATCCTTTATATCTTTTTGTAGATCGAGAAACAAACCTTCAATGGTTGATTCGTAATATTTTAATGTATTTGCAGAACATCCTTCAACATGTTTAGAAGAAATGAACATTGAAAGCATTTTAGTATTTGCTTTATTTTGTTTTTCTGTATTTATTTCTTTCTCTAAAACCTCCATTGAGTGTAAACATTGTATTAATGTAATATTCAATTTAGCCATTTGCTCTATGTTTAGAGCTTCTGCCATAGCACTCTTAATCTCATTTATTAGCCTGTCTTTCATTATTTTATATATTACTTGTTATATTTATAATAAAAGATAATGCATACTTCTGAAAAATAGTGCAAAGTTAACTTTTTATATGATAAATGATAATTTAG
>JGI20225J20221_1000468_pt1 | contig 72364 bp, 57 predicted proteins | sample BioMet4_FD_20221 | JGI IMG/M metagenome (IMG submission 20221) | reverse complement strand
GTTTGTCCACGATCAATAGCATTTTTCTTTAGCTCAACTAATTCTTTTTTATATGAAGCTTCCGCATTTCTAATAGATTCCCATGGGTTTCCTTTTTCTTTTTTCTTCTGCTCTTCCTCTTCTTTCCTTTTCCGCTCTTCCTCTTCTTTCCTCTTCCGCTCTTCAGCTGCTATTCTCTTTGCATTTTCATCTTCGGTTTTAGTGTTAACAGGCTTCTCTACTTTATTTTTTTCAATAATAGCGTTCTTATATGAATTCCTTATTAATTTAATTTTTTTATTAATTGCATCTAGTTTTTCTTCTTCTTTTTCCAAATAATTGCTACTAACATCTACAGCACTCATTCCAACAACAGGAGCCATTGTTCCAGAATTTTGCCTTTTCTTTTTTAAATTGTAATCATCTCGGTTTTCCTTTACTTTGCGCTCTTGTTTAAACTTATCTCCATACAATTCCTCCAAATTATCTTTTAATCCCTCAAGCTTATTTTTCCTTAATAGAGCTGCTATGTATTCATTTACGGCAGCTGTATTCTCAGAAGTTATTTTACCAGTTTTTGAAAGAATAGCATTGTATTCAGGAACAATTTTCTTTAAATCAATAATTGCTTTCTGCTTTTCAGAATAAGCTGCAGTTTCAGAATGGATGATTGCTAGCAGTGCATTGATTCTATTCTTTTCTTCATCAGTCTTTTCTATGGCTTCCTGGTATACTCTGTTTAAGTTTTCTTTTGCAATCTTAGCCATATCAGTTTTTTGCGATAGGAAATACATAGCAGTAGTAAGAGCAACAACACTTGCTATTATTAAGCCTATTGGATTGAGACCCAACATAACAAAGAATTCCTTCATTGCTAAATTTGCAACTCTTGTAGCTCCCGTTAGATATCCTGTTGCAGCAACTTGTAATAATGTTGCCGCGGTTGATATTTTTATCCAGTATGCTTTCATTTGTTCTATAACGAACCATTTCACCACTGCAATGCTGTAATTTTTTTGCCATATAGTATTAAGCTTAACGGCAGTTGTATAAGTACCTATTATAAGTACTAAAGAGGCTATTGTACTTCCATATTTAAGGAACATAGAAACCATTGTACTTAACATCTTAACTGTCATACTCCCGCCGCTGATAACATATTTCATAGCTGGAAGAAGCTTCTCTCCAAGTTCTATTCTTATGTCCGCAAATTGTTTTTTTCTCTTTTCTATCTCAGCTTCTACGGTACTGTTCTGAATATTATATTCTTTTATAATACTAGTGCCTTCTTGATAACTCTTATTAGCTAGATCCTGAGCTGCGCGTATATCATTAACTTTACCAGCCATGGTGCTAATAACTCCAGATGCTCTTACCCCATCAAGTCCCATGTTTTTAAACATGGGTGCCAGTTTATCAAGTCCTCCCTTGCTGTTAAGAGACTCAAGAAACTGAAGAATAGCTTCATTTGCATCACTTTTGATGAGAGTTGTAAACTCAGAAATATTTTTACCGGCCATCTTCGCGAATTTAGCCGGTTCTTGATACATTTTAAGCATTAAAGTCTGAAAAGCAGTAGCTGCCATTTCTTCTTGTTGCATGTTCTGATCAAGAACGGAGGCATACCCAATCAAACTTGTTTGTGCTATTTTTGCCTGCTGAGCCGATCCTGCAACTCTGGCAGTAAATCCAACTAGGTATCCTTCCGCAGCACTTGAGTTTTGACCAACCGCATTTACGGCAGATCCAGTTGCTAACATTGCACCTCTTAACCCCTTGTTTTTGTCTTCCCCAAATACCTGAGCTAATTTTGCAATATTAAGAACAGCGTCTTTCCCTAGGTCGTCCCCAAGAGCAACTCCGATCATATTTGCAGCTTCTACAAAATTTTCGATATTTTTTTTACCTGCTTCACCTATTTTACCTGCATCTCCAGCAATTTCATTGAGTTTTGTGCGTGCAGTTCTAGTATCCATTCGCTTGAATTCCTCATTAACATCTTTTACCTCCTGAGTTGTGAGCCCCGTATATTTTCTCATTTGGCTTTGAGCTTCCTCCATGTCAGCAAATTCATCAACACACTTTCTGGCGGTTAGTGCTACGCCTGTGAGTGAGGCTATAAGCCCTGCTCCAATTGCGGCATATCTATTAAATCCATCAGCAAGTTTTGAAAGAGAGAATTCAGTTTGAGTAGCCGTTCCCTTCAACTCTTTCATCCTTAAGTTAATCTCATCAAGCTGATTCTTATACTGTTTGTATAAAGGAGAATCTCCAGGAAGTTTATTAACTATGGCATTCAGTTCCTGTTGTCTCTTTTTTAATTCTGTAACTGAGAGTCCTGCTACACCTATTTTTTCAACCAGTCCATCATATTCAGTCTGATAGCTTCTTAATTCTTCTGCTTTCTGCGCATAAGAAGTGCTGCCTTCATCAAGCTTTTTTAATTCTTTTCTGCAGTTTCTCATCTGATCTTCTAACTGCATCATTCTTTGACGTGTTGCGTCAGTCTTGATCTCTATTTCAAGCTGCACTCTATCTATTTTTAGACTCATATAATTAACCTTTTAATTGTCCAACCATCTACCATTATCAATAAATACGCCCCCATCTCTCCATTTTCCGTCAGTTAGAATCCATCTTCTTTCCGCTTCTGTGTCTGATATTGAAATAGGATGGAAAACACCTTTAAAATTGCTCTTTCTGCCATTCCTGTCTAGTTTATACTCTATATATTCACAAACATATCTTTTGTTTCTGATTTCAAATATTTTTCTAACATCATATACATTGGGATCCCAGCATTGGAATTCATAACTTTTATTTTTATCAATGGCATACTCTCCTCCATATAATTCAGTTCCAATTACTGATAATCTGAAACTTTCTCCATTGATTGCCGTATTATACTGGTTCATTATAAATTGCTCCCGGCATTCGGCTACTGTATCATTGTAGATCAATGGATACTGCAGGCTGTTATATGTAGATTTAGTGCCTGTATAGAAACCTAAATAAACGGTACTTTTTGACTCTGAAGAATCTCCGTAACTACCATTGTCCAGATATTCATTAAGAGTAGTATATTCCTGCGGAGTAGTATATTCAGAAGTCGTAATTCTTGCAGGAAGATAATAATATTGCTGCGGGTAATCTTCTCCATTAAGGTGCGCGTAATAAAATGTATAAAAATCCCTGTCACCTAACATTACAGGAATAAATTCAAGTTCTATATCAAGTGATTCCTTATCTGCATTCCTTATGAGGTCACACCACTGGTCAGACTTCTCAGCGTCACCTGCACTATTTATAATATATTTATACCCATTGGTAGAATTAATCAGAATCTCTTTCCCTGTAGGCGTGTTATTTACATTGTAATAAACTACTGAACTATAATTCGGGCATTTTACTTCCGTTGCTATTTTCTTTATTTCTGCAGGAAGTCTCCTACGGTACCAATAATTCTCACTTGGTAATTTATATCCTATATTGGCTGTTGTATGAGATTCTTCTTCATCATCTGTTTGCTCTACATCATAATCATCGGTAACATTTGCCAGATGTACCATTGTTTGAGATGAGTAAAAACTAGCTTCAAACATGATATCTACCGTTTTGTCTCGTTGGTTGACAATAAAACAGATATTAAGCAATTTTTCTACTTGTCCCATGAAATCAGCGACAGTCCATCCCGGAAGTATCTTAGCATATTCAGTAGTATCTACTCCATGGCAGATCACAATATATTTCCATCTAGATTCACTTAGCTCATCCTTATTGATTGTATAACCTAAAGATGTAATTATTTTCCTAACTATTGCACATAAGTAAGGTTGAGCAATGTATTTGCCGTCTGCCAATGGTTCCAGTTTACCGGTGCGTTCTCTCCTATTCCACATATTAACTTTCGTTTCTCCGTTAATAATCAGCGGAGAAAGGATGAATTCTGTTTCAGGATAAATTTTACTCAAAAAATCTCCTGTCAGGCTTGCCGAAGATGGAACATTAGCACTGCCAAGATTTAGTGTTGAAATAAGTTTAGTGGAGTTTATAAAATAATTGAGTTCGGAGTTACCGGATGTAATTTGTATTTTAACGCTGTCATTATCCCAATCAGTTATAATTTCAGTTCCATTGCAATATAACCGGTTATTTGCTATGAATCTGGCACTTCGGCCAGTCTTAATGATCTCTTTTTTATTCAAACGATTAAGGAATCCGTATAACTGGGCATTAACCGCATTGTCAAGAGGTAACTGCACATCATAAGTATACTCTCCATTCTTCGTAAGGAATGAATTTTCATGCTTTACTGTAGCCGAGAAATCAGCACCGAGCACAGCCAGTATTCCATCTATATAAACTTCAGTCATTGTTTATAAAATCAAATCCGATACTAAGTCCATTGAATCCACCGTAAATATTGTATTCCCATTCTACTCTTATAGCGCCTTCAGGAACAAGCTCATTGCAATGTTTATCCTCAATGATGAGGTGCTTTATTTTATTGGCTATAACCTGAAGATCTGAATAATGTAATAGCTCTTCCTCGTCAGTTTCGGAACCTGCAGATACTTTTTCAAGAATAAAAAATAACGCATGATTTTGCCCCTCCTGGTTGTCTTCGCTTACGAAACTATAGTCTTCATCCGGATAATTAGCACAAATCCATATTCCTGATTTATCTTTCAGCTTTTTAATTAAGTGCTCTTCTTTCACTGAAAGAATATATCCTTCTATGATTCTAGCTATATTATCATCGCTCAACTGCTGATTAACTTTCGCTTTTATCTCTGCTATTAATTCCCGGTACCTTACAATATTAATCATATCATGTTGTTTTGATCAGGATCAGCCATTTTAAAGCTGAATTCAACAGCCTTTAAAATGTTTCTTCTGAAGTTTCTTTCAAAATTCTGCTTACTTATCACTATATCCAGCCAGCCATCATCAGTATTTATCTGAGCCTCCTGAGCGTTCATTAAATTATGCCATAGTCTATAATCTGTTTGCAGGAAAATCACTCCAGAATTAGCCGTATATTCGTCCGTTACTTTTAAACTAAATTTCCTGTTTATGCCATACATCTCAGCTTCATCGCTCTCATTAGCTCCCTTCAGAACCATTTCACCGACCGTATGCAAAGTTTCAGGAACGTCAAACAAATTTTTAAAACGAAAAGTGTGCATCTCTATGTATGAAGTCTGATCTACTAGATAAACATAAGTTTCGTTCCCATGAGTTAATGCTATTTTGCACACGGAAGACAGTGAAAGCCCCACTATGTTCGATGCATTAATAAGCTTATCGGGACTAACATCTATCGTATAAATACCATTTATAGGAGCCGTAAAGAAAGTAAATGCAGAAGCCTGGCTATAATCCGTTTTGTAAACAACTACATCCAGTTTATCGGCAGCGGTGAAATATCCACTTATATATTCAACAGCTCCGCTTCTTGTTACTTTTTTCCTGGCATTACTTAAAAAATCCCATGATTTATTATCACTTTTCAATTGTAGTCGTGATAGAGCAACATAGCAAATAGCATCTTCTATTCCGTCAATTAAAAAAGTAAAATCACCGGCAACAGTATCCTGAGCTTTGCTAGCTGCACCATCTTCTATCCATCTTCCCCATAATGCCAATGCACATAGTTTTCCCAGTTTCCTTATGCGTACCTGGAATGATGCATCAGGAGAATATATTTCATCGAGGATGGTTTTGCCCAGATACTTTATTGTAAACTGAATAGTTGATTCTGTATCAATTACATAATCAAGCATCATTGAAGTGAAGCTCTTGCTCTCAGGTCTTTGAATTACATTCATGGCTATAACTTGCAATATTTTTTATTAGAATCATTAACGGGTAGAAGCTGATATTGATCAGTGCTATTGTTTTTGGCCTTTTTCATTTGATTAATCCATATTTCAGCATCCAATTCAATCCATTCACTTATTATCTTAATATCATTTAGAGAAGCTGGCTCTGAATTCATTGCCCCCATTTCCTTAATATACTTTTTCAAAGTACCGAATGGAAATAATTGGATAGGCATACGCTGAAGAGCCAGGCTCATAGCATATAAAGATAAAGCTTTACATGCAGCATATTTTGTTTCTGAGCTGTCTGGGTCCTGAATTAATAAATCGTCCCATCCTGCTGTTCCAAAAGCTTTTTTGACGTGTATAATCTGTGCTTCCTTAATAAATGGAACTAAAAGCATATACAATCTTTCACTGGAATTTATAGGAAAATACTCTTCAAAATCCTGAGCATTTTTTATCAGCATAAGCTGAGACAGCTTATATAATCTTGAACCGGTCCATTCTTCAGGCTTTTTGTCATTAAGATGTCTTATTAATGAATCAACAGCTCTGTAATATTCATCCATCTGCAGCTCGTCATCGCGATTTAATTGCCACTCCCATGGAAGTTTCTCATTGTCGGAATCTATTTTGAATTTTCTTCCGGAGTCTTCATGACTAAGGTCATTTTTCTGGTACATGCGTAGCGATGCCAGAATTGCTATTGGTCTTTGAATCTTATAAAGAAGATCTTTATTATCATCGCTGATCCCTGTTTCTGAATTATAGTCATCGTCAATCTTTTTGTAGAGTGGGAGGCCTATAATTCTACAGATTTCTTCTGTAGCCGCTGTGATGTCTGCTTTTATTTTAGCAAAATCATTGCTTGCAAAGTAGCTTCCAGTAAGCTCTCTTAGTTCTTTGCTTCCGTTATTGTTCTTGTTAAAAATCATAATTCCTATTTTTTATAACTTTTTAAAAGCTCGTCAGACGTAATCTTATCGTTTAATAACTTAAGCATAACACGCAATAACAGAGCGTTATCCGTATCATTAATATTACCAAAAACCCCACTTTCTGAAACAGAAAACAGTATAGAACTCATGCCTATTCCCACTTCATCTTTACTATCTTCATTTTCTTGATTCTTATTAAAAATAGATGAAAAACAAAGTTCATTTCCTTCTATTATAAATAGTCCGGTAACCAGGTACTGACAAAAAGAAGAAAACCATGCATAAATGCCCCACTTTATATGTTCAGGAAATTTTTTGCCATAGGAAGCATATAATTCTATTCTATTGGGAGAAAACGGCACCCGGTATTCTCCGTTGAACTTACTGCTATCTTCAGGATACTTTCCGGGCTTTCTATATAGCATTCCACATAAAGCATCAAGAAAAAATTCATTATGATCTTTGTTGTATGAGTTATATAGCACTACAGCCGCACGAAATTCACCAAATGTAAGATCGCTTCCGTGAGATAAAGGACCTCTGAATTTTTTCCAATATGGAAGAAGATTCTCCGTGCTGTTGAAATCTAAAGCAACCATATTGCCTTCTATCTTAAACATCCAGTCTAAAGATGAAGATAACTGGTATATCAGTAGATAATATTCCATCTTGGAAGATCGTTTAATTCCTCTGGTGGAAAGCACAAACCTGCACCACTCATTTTTTAAGTCCACAAGTTTCAACTTATCACTTTTTTTCATCAGCTTAAAGTATAACTCTAGTAGATAAACCCATTCTTTAGGTCTTATTTCCTCCCAACACTCAGGGAATTCAATTTCTTTTTTCATACTACATGTTGTTTGTTGTTCTATCTTCTGCTGATATATTGTCTTCTTTATTAATGGCTTTTCTGTATATGCCTAAAAAGATGCCTTTTTTATTTGGAAAATTAATCCGGATAGCATCATTAATAGCTTCGAGTGCTATATCTTCAGGAATTTGCGTATCAGCTCCATAGAATATCTTGAGTGCGTACAGCATTTGAGAGCCTGAATCACTTTTTCCATCAATAATGATATTTGCCAATGCAGGCGACAATCCAAATCCTGATGTAGTTGAGCTATCCGCTATCTTTGAGATCTTTGATTGAGCTTCAATGTATTTATCAATGTTCATTTCTATGGGTTCAATCTTCCATTCCTGAGTTTTACCGGTGTCGTCAACAAAGTCAACACATGTAAAAAACTTCCCGGCATTTCTCTTTCCTGCCATTACATTTGCAATTGTCTCAGTTACCTGATCTCTCAGATCTGATATCTTTTTCTGAACTTGCTCATCCGTTAAGTCAGGATAAGTATCTTCAATCATTTCTCTTTTTTCCTGCCAGTATGCATTTGGCTCATGTACTATATATGCTGCAGCTATCATGTTCTCGTTGAGATATCGGATAATCTCAGGTATGTTGTTCGCATTTTCAAGCCATGGAACTGAACCAAAAAAAGAACTCATAGAATAGAGGTTTCTTCCGAAACTCCGGATAGAGTGATATTTAACTGCCGTTTCGGTGGATGTTGGATTCCATTTATCAAAAACATTATATAGCTTGAACCATTTATTTTCATCAAAATCACCGGTAAGTATCTGTTTAACATTATCAAGAGAAGGAATATTATCTTCCGGATAAACCAGTCTGCAATCTTTTGAGGATAAACATTCAAGCTTTGCAACCCATGGCTTTCCTATTCTGATTGCTTTCCCTGAAAAATATTTCACGAATACGCCTTTCAAGTGCGTATATTCTATAAAAGAATCCCTGATAAATTTCTTATAATCCCAACTATCCAGCCAATCCTGAATATCTTGATCCTCCATCCATTCCTGACTTCTTTCGTTGCCTTCAAGCTTATATCTGTATAGCATTGGTCCCTGACCATACAACAGTCCTGTTTTTCGGTCTAATATTCCTGGGCCGAGATTGTTTTTTTCTAATATATCTCTGATAGCAACCGGCATATTATTTGAAGACCCCCATGGAACAATGCGCACACCCGCAATTGACACCGGGTCTATATCCCAGTTATTAGAGTTGCCATTAAAGAACCAGCTCATGTCATTGCTTAAACTAGAACCTAAAGCAAAAGTTCCGGCAGATGTTTCTACAAAACTATATTTCCCAATTTTATTCTTTATTTTACCCATTTTATTTCACTCCATTTTTACGTTCAGTTAACATATATATAAGTCGTTTGCGTTCTTCTTCACTCATCCCATACATTACATGCCCAATCAACCGATTCAATCCACCATACATATTCCTTGCATACCATCTGGAGTTTGTTGATTTCTTCCTGTTTTCTTTGATACCCCAAACATCTCGGTTTATATTAATTTTTTCTTTATTTTTCTTCTTTTGTCTGTTAGCTGCTATTTCAAAGGCTCTACCATAAGCAAGAAAATTCACATTTAGAATGTTTCTATCCTTTGATTTCTTATTAATACGAGAAAATATACTATCATCAAGATCACCGGTAACAATATGCCTTTGTTTCTCGATAGCGTCTCTAAACACATCGCATAGCCATTCGCCATGTTGTTCAAGTTCTTCCTGGATAAATAAAAAATTAATCTCTTTTTCGTTTATATCATCCATAACATGCTCTGTTTTATGCAAAAATAGCATAGAATGTAAGCTCAAAAAAGGACACAAAAAGCCCCGATTGAGTAAACAACCGGGGCTTTTTAGCATTAAAAAAGAGAGAACAGGAAAGGTATTTATCTTTTAAGTTACAATTATTATTTCCCTTAACCTGTCCTCTTCTTAATTATAGTCTATCTCTTAGATAAGGATTATATTCAATCATTCTTTTTTTATGTTTATCACTTATTCCGGCCGGAACATATTTATCTCTTTTCTTTTTAACTCTGATAGATGCAATTTGTTCTCTTAATCTTGATTGTATAATTTTAATTTGAGGCTCATCAAGATTACTAACAAGCTTCATTATTTCTTCTATCTTATCCATATTATTCTGTTTATTTACAAAGATAACTAATATTCGTCCATAGAAAGATAGTTTCTTTCAATGTATTCTTCTTCAGTAATACCTCCTGACCTTAATTTTTTAAAATCTGATTTATTGTATTTTATCGCTCTTCCATCTTCAAGAAGAATATGTTCAGGTTCCATGCCGGTAATATTTTCCATTTCAGAAATTACTTGAAGCGTTTCTTCAAGACTTGCATTCATAATGCTGTAAGTAACCTCCTTATTTATCATTTTTTACCTCGCTTTCATCGCCATCTAATGGCAAAAGATTAATAATAATATCAGGGATACTTCTCAGCCCTATTATTGTGCTTAATATGGTTTTCTCTGAAATATGTTCCTTGCCTTCATATAGTGCCAGAATGGTATTAATACCTTCTTCAACAGCATCAAGTACATCATTGTGGCCTCCATCTTGAATTCCTTTAATTGCTGCAGCTACATTTTTAGTTATTACTGCACCATCAATAACAGTATTGAGTGATTTCATTTAAGACCTCCTTTCTTGCAAGACAATAGCGCTGTGCATAGCCATACCAGACAAATGATTGTGAGAACAACAGAGAAAGAAGCCGCAATAAGCATTGCAGTAAATGAGAGGATTGCATTTGTTATGCGAAGAGCATTTTTAACTGATATTTCCTGTTCAAGAACAGAAGATAAAAACTGAGAGTAAACAACTAGTTTAGATTCTACTAAACTTTTACATCCTTGTGCAAATGATGTGCGCATCGGCTCGATGCTGATTACTTGTTTTTTCATAATGAATGTGATGTTTTGCATTTAGGCAGGTAACTTTAGACAAGAACGGCTGCCATTTCCCTAGTCGCAAAACATCACATTCAGAACGCCGGAGCGATAGATAAATGTTGGGAAAGGCAGCCGTCATTTCTTTATGATAAGAAACTTCTTCTTCTATGTTAATTTCGTGATCATTTTCCTGATGTCAGGAAGATGATGTATGGGCATAAAAAAAGCCCAAATTCGTATTGAGCATAAACCGAGCTCTGCGGTGTTCATAAAAAATGTAATGTTTTGCTGTTGCAAATATTGCACTAATATTTGAAACGACAAAACAAATGAGTGTTAATTATTAAACTTTATTTTTTCTTTTAGTTGCTCCTCATTTAAAACAATAATTTTAGAACCATTTTCTTGCAGTTCTTTTATTTTTGCGACTTTTGAAGGTCCAGCATCCATTCCCACAATCACTATTTCAGTTTTAGAAGTTATACCCCCTCTTAGTTCGGCTCCAAGGTTAGAAAGAATATTTTTTAAGTCATCCCGGCTAAATGCCCCAAAAACACCAGTTATAATTGTTCTTTTACCATCAAAGAAATTTGTATTTGTATTGGAGACTGCTTTTACCAATTCTTTATCATTCTCTTTTTTACCTCCCTTATGAACTTTGATAAGCGAATGATCAACAACGGAACCTGATTCCAATTTTAAAAAGACATTCGCACACATTTCAGCATCAGCCTGTGCATCATGGTGCCCAGAAACTGGTATACCTAAACCTTGACAGACTTCAATTAAAGCAAGTCCGGTCATTTCATAAGTACAATGAACATTCTGAATATTGAGATCCGTAATAGAATAATATTCACATGTCTTTCTTAACACATCAATATCAAAGCTTTGACTATGACAAACAATTGTATAGTGATTTATATACTCACGAATACACGGCCATAAATCTTTGAATGTAGGCTTATCTATTGTGTGTTTTTCAGATATCCCATGTATTGCAATATTAACCTGGCTATACTCATTTTCTGGTGGCTGAATAAGAAAACTTTCTTTTTTAACAATACTTCCTTTTTCAACTAAAATAATACCTAACTGACAGGCACTATATCTCTTTCCTGTTGCTGTCTCAAAATCAATTGCAATAAAACTATTGTTTATCTCATCTAAAATCTCTTTCTCATCATTATCATTTTTTGAATAATCAGTTATTGGCTCTTCCTCATATATGATAGTATGTTTTTCCTGTTCTAGCTTGCATTCTCTTTTTATTTTTTCGGAAGTATTTTTTTTTTGAATTTCCGTTTGTTTGTTATTTCTAATTGCTATAATAAAAATTACAAAAAGAAATATTATTATCCATTCCATATATTACCACTTATGTTTGATTAGTATTTATTTTCTTGAACCAAAAGATATGCTGATGTAAACAACTTAGCTTTATCTTCTGAAACTTCAAAGTCCTGATATCCTGAAGATGTATAAATTCTAAATTTCTGAATAAAAGTTCCTACTTTTAACAGCTTAAGGTCATCTCCAACGTACGCTAAATCTAATCCTAGGATCTTGCTTGGTTTAACCATGGATGTAGATGCCACAGACGGCTCAGCAATAGTATTCTTTATACTTTTCAAATTCATCTTATTACCATCTGACAATATAAATATAGCTGTACCTCCTTCCAAGACAGAACTCATTTCCCTACATTGCCATAACAGATGCAAATAGTCTTTCCCATTTTCATATCTAAAGTAAAACATTGTTTGGAGTGGCTTTGAAAATGTTTCTTTAGTTAGTTTTTCTGTTGTTGTATATATAACTTTATTACCAGTAAAGTCATCTATATCACAACTCTTTATACTTTGAGAAAATATATTAATGCTACAAAGCAGCATACATAATAACAATAAATTCTTTTTCATAATACTTATATTTTAAAATTTCCGCGCAATTTAGTAAAAATAATATAATTAGTTAAAAAAAAGAAGAGCTTTCATTTCTGGAAGCTCTTCTTTTCTTATAATAAGGTGGTTCAGGTGTTCAATTAAAATGCTCTTTTAAAACTGGACCGCCCTCATGCAATTCATAATTTCATTAAATTTTTCCTGTATCAAGGCTTTTTGTTTTTCGCTGGCAAATGCATGTCCTTCTTTATATTTTCTCATTAAAGAAGGATTGATATTTACCGCTCTGGCAAATTCAGATACATTAAAGAAAGGGAATGATTTAAAGAATGCAGAAAAATTATATCTAAAATCAAATTTTAGTTTCCCATCTCCCAAATAAGATGGTAATTGTTCTTCCCTTTCTTCATACTCTTCAATCAAAGATTCCAAAGAATCTTGCAATGATTCCTTAGCTTCGCTTTCTGTAAGTCCATAGCCTACAAGTCCAGGAACAGCAGGTGCATATATTCCATATCCACCATCTTTTGATTTCTCAATAATAACTACAATAGTTTTCATAACTAATATTCAAATAAAGATTTCGTTCAATTAAAAACCCCTCCTAAGAAGGAGGGGCTAGCTACTTACTATTTAAGCCCTGCATCTTTCATCATTTTTGCTAGTGTTCCGTCCGGAACTTCTTTGCTTGGATGACGGCCAACCGGAATTGAATAGTTGTAGTCGGGGTGCACATACTTGTAGTGCTTTTTCCCCTTCTTGATTGTCCAGCCTTTGGCCTCAATCAACTTGTAAAATTCCGAAAACTTCATAATGTAAAGAGCTATTTTAATTGAACAAGACAAAAGTAACATATTTGTTCCAAACTACAAACTATTTTTGGAACAAATATGTTCCTAAAATAGTTTTTTAACACTCCAAGGCAACGCCTTACCTTTTTGCCGGGAAAATCAGCGGGCAAAGTTACCAGGATGCGAACAAAGTGACCTTAATCCTTGTAGCTTGCCCGCTGATTTTCCCGGCTGGGCACAAAAAAGCACCTGCCAAAGCAGGTACTTCTTCCGCTATATTTCAAATTCTCCCTTCATCCGCATAGCTATAGTATCTTCCATCCGTAATAATTATGTGGTCTACAAGATTTATATTCATTATTTTACCTGATTCTCTGACACGCTGTGTCAATCTATCATCTTCACAACTTGGCTTTATATTCCCGCTTGGGTGATTGTGAATTAAAGCAAGACTAACAGCTCTTTTTAAAATTGCTTCTCTGAGTATGCACCTGATATCTACACTTGTCTCTGCTATTCCTCCAGCACTTATTTTTATTCTGTCAATAACTCTGTTACCTTGATTTAAAAGTAATATCCAGCACTCTTCAGTTGGCAAATCGCACAATAACGGATGAAACATTTTATATATATCAGTAGAACAGGTAATCACATTTTTATTTAAAATTTCTTCCTGCTGTCTGCGCTTTCCAATTTCAAAAGCTGCCATAATTGCCACGGCGGTAGAATATCCAATACCTTTAAACTGGCAAAGTTCATCAACTCCTATTTTTGCTAAATTACTAAAGTTATAATCACATGATTTTAATATCTTCTGCGTTAGATTAATATTATTATTTCCTAATATCGTTGCTAATAATTCAGAATTATTTAAGGCTTGAAAGCCTCTTTCCACAGCTTTATAAACTGGGCTATCTTCTTTACAATTAAGTGTTTTCATCTTTATATAAAACTTAAGCTTCAAATATTACATAAGGATTTTCTTTGTTAAAAATAGGGTCTGTAGTAGAAAGCAGCTCCCATGTCTTTCCTTGAGCTTTAAAAACTATTTCTACTAAATTATTCTCTTCCCATGTACGGATAAATTTTGCATCATTGAAATACTTGTTAATCTCATTAATTGCATTTGCCACACTGTAAATTGCTGTTTTCATGTCTGTAAATTTTAAATTCTTGAACTGGAAGCTCTTCGGGTGTTAGCCTTTTTAATTTCTTTCTCCCTGAACTGAGCTTTTTTTTATTCCGTCACTTTCGCAATCGGTATGTTTCGCCTTTGATGCTGCCGATAAAAGATAGGTACCCGCAGTTGCAAGGCTTTTCAGATAAATACTATCTCCAAAATGGAGACTGGAGATTTCTATGAAAACAGCGCATGGCCTTGCTACTTCGATAGGTACCGTAATTACTTTTGCGGCACAAAGACGAAACATGATTGCGAAAGGGAATAAATTAAGGCGAAGAGAAGAGAAGGAGAAAGAACATCTCAAAGCAAAGCTTTACCTATCTGCCAGTCTATTCAGAATGGCGCCATCAGTTACTCCCAAATGGGTGTAACTACTGCGTGAACGCAAAAAGAACAATATACCCTATTCTTGCGAAAATGGTGCCGGACGTGTTATCTATCAATGAGCATATAAACGATAAAAAGATATCTCGTCCGGCACCATTTTCGCGCCGCGCACCTGCTTTATGGGTCATTATTTGAGTGAAACGGGTCGTGTTTTATTGTTTCGCCGGCTCCGAAACAATCCTAAAACACTAATAATGAAGCATAAAACAGGTGCGCGGCTAAAAACACACGTGTTTTTAACACGATTATGCCCGACACGCGCCTCCTTAGGGTTGCGGTTGCAAGCCCCCTTTTACCTCGGAAATGTGATAAATTGTTAAATAACCGACAAAATCCCACCTATCCCCAACAAGGCATAAAAAAGCCCCACTACAATCAAGTAGCAGGGCCATAACTTCACAACATCTATTTTATTTAGGAGCAAGAGAGAATGCTTCAGAAGCTTTCCTACCACGTTCCCATGTCTTAATGTTATTCTTCTTCATTGTAATGTACTTCAATGCATCCGTTAAGTTCGTACTCTCTTTAGCCAGGCGTTCCAGCGGTAACTTATCACCAGTCTTTTGTTTTACCACCTGATTGTTACTACTTGGTCCATTAGCTATTTTAGTCTGGGTAACTTCCATCTCCGATTTAAGATTCGGACAATTGTACTGATCAATTAAAAGCTTAAACAATTTCCTATCAAGATTACCTGATAGCAGATCCATAAAGAATCTGTATTCGAGATTACTACCGATGTTACCTTGTCCTAAGCTCATCAGTTGAACCTTCCAACCAGTACGCGTACCATCTTCTTTGAATTCAATGTTCCTCTTTATCTGAGTAGCCATATCTGCACTGACTTTCTTATAGTTATTCATTGAACGGTCATACCATAATTTCAAGATCTTGCGCTTATGCGGTTCAAAGTAACGGATGAATTCATCGGCCAACTCTCTTACGCCATTAGGAGGCAGAGTATATAACTCTTTCATTATTCTATATACATTATTGGTACATGGTTGTGCCATTACCATTGATAACATATTACCAGCATCCATACCGGCTTCGATAGGCATATTAGTATTAAGGTACCGAAGTACAGTGCAATCCTGCTCCCATCCGAATTCATGCTTATCCAGCACCTCGTTAATATACCCATCTGCATAGAAGTTCCTAATACTCAGATTACAATAGAACATCTGTGCAGCACTCAATTTAGGAATGATACTTAATATATTGCATGCCATACCTTCAAGGCTTTCAGAGAACTCATCGCTAAACCAATCCAATCCAAGTACGTCCGCATTAACAAATGAGGATGATATCCAGAATAAAGAAGTCCTGGAACGAGTCTTAATCCATCTCTCTTCCCACCTCTTCATATTTCTGCCGGCATTATCCAGCTTATTCTGAATCTTATTCATTTGCTCTTCAGAAACTTTATGAGCACGAAACTTTTCTTTTATCTCATTATATTCCTGAAGAATTGATACATAAGTTTTCTTTGTCTCATTGAATACCAGTCCAGCCTGTAACATAAGAAGTATCTTATCTCTGTTATTTTGCTTGGCCAGCTTTAGCATCCAATCATATTCTCCGATATGGTTTGGGTTAGGCATATCAGTTGTTAATGAACGGCTACGGTACCAAACACTATTTCCGTACTTAACACGATATCCACGAACTGCCTTTAATAAATTTGTGAATTTCTCTTCAGGGAAGTATTTTGTTTCATCTCCAAATATACCTACATAAGAACGACCTGCTCCGATGGAAGGGCGGTCCAATGATATAAAAGTAAAATTGAATCCAGTATAGAAAGTCATTGTCTGCCTCCAATCAGTGCAGACATTATACATTCTGGACTTCCACTCTTCAGGAGGTTCCTGGTTAATTACATAATGTTTTCCGAATTCCCATCCAAGCAAATGCAATCCATCTATTAGTGACGGTATTACATTCTTATGCAAGTTGCTATAAGTATCAGAGCACCATGCAAATGGAGCACCAGGGCAATCACAAACAACTTCCTGAACACGTTCGGCCATCACCTGCACAGTTTTAGCGCTGGCACGTCCGGCTATCCAATATAATGACCATGGCATAGCTATAGTAAGCATCTGAGCTGTCCAATTAGAATAACGGACCTCTACTTCATCAGTAACTTTTAGTTTTCTTTTCTGTGTCATCCAGCATTTCCTCTACGTTAATATCTTCAACCTGCGCATCTCGTTTTAAACGAACCTTTTCTCTTTCCGGAATATCCGGTATAGAATCAATGAGAGAAGCCAACTTATAACGATCAGCCTGAGGCAATCCGATCTTTTCGGTGTCAAGTGAGTATATTTTGATAGGTTTTTCTTTCGGAGTCTCAATCTTTTCTGGGTCATTTTTATCTAAGCCTCTGACTTTCCATGCCTGGATCATCAGATTGCCATAGACTTCAAGATCTTTTGTATTTTCGGCCATTGTCAAAGCTACCTTAGCAGCTTTTTTCATTTCCTCATACATCATTTGCCTCATAGCTTCTCGTTCTATTTTATCATCACAATAGAATAGGTTTATAGCTTCAGAATACATTTCACGAGCGCGTTTAATTGTGCAATTAAACGGCTCATGCCGAAGAAAGGATACAGCATTATCTTTCCCGTATTTTCGTTCAATTCCTATTAATGTATGCAACATGTTATAGTAATTAAACTCTTCATCATTGAGATCTATTTCTCCACCGCTAGCCATGTAATCCTGAAGGCGGTCAAAATATGAAGTTTCAAACATTTCTTTTATTCAATATCTCCAAATACAATTCTTTGGAGAGCGTTATTAAATTCTACTTTCCTACGTAATTTGTCCAGCCTCTGAGCCTGCGTAACATTTTCACCTGTTTCTGCAGCTGCGGCCATTGCTATTCCTTCTTTTGCCTGTTGGTATAGTTGTCCTCTTTCATAATGATACTTAATCGGGCTTCCTATCAGATTAAAATACCATTCAAATTCTTTCCATGGTATATTGAAATATTTGGCAATCTGTATAGGAGTATACCCTATAGCTGCCAACTTCTCCAATTCACTGAAATTTATTTTATCATACCACTTAGGGTTTTCTCCCCATTGTTGTAAGTTAGCTACATCTGAATTCATAAACCTGCTTTGATTTTAGAAATATATATTGTTCTTCCATTGCATTCTCACCATAATTGCCAGATCCTTCAACTACGAAACATCCGGAAGACGTTTCCATACAAGTAATTTTTTTGTGGCTCCATGCAAATGAAAGGACGATGGTTCCATCCTTTTTCAATTGCAATAATCTTTCATATATCTTTGGCATTCTAAACTTTATAGTTTCTGATATATGAAGATGAATATTTCCTAACTTCCCTTTCTCTTTCCATTTAAGAAGTGCATTAATAATGCGTTCGTTCGTAGAATAAGTTGCTATATACAGATTAGAAATATACCCGGTATGCTGTACCAGATAAACAATAAATGTAAATGCTGTAAAACTCTTTTTTGTCTCAATAAAAAAGATTTCATCTTCATTAGGTAAACGTCCACAAAGTTCTTTTAGGTTATTTAGTTTAAACGCCATCATTATTTCAAACCTATGGCTATAAATTTTAGATTTAAGCATTTCAGCCTGAACATCGTATATGTTGAAGTATTTATTCATTAATAAGCCTTTGAACTTCTGTTAATTCAATTTCATATCCTGATAATTTAGCCCTTCTTTCAATATCAAGATGAGGTTTATTACCTTTCTTTATCTCATTAGTAACTCTCCATATATTATTTTTAAGCTGTTCTTCTCTTCTTACTAATTCAACCACTGACATGTGCAATAATTCTTTTCTTCTGGCGAATTCTTTAAAAACAGGGTGTTTCCCTAATATTGTATTATGTTCCTTATAATAGTTCAACTCATCCCAGATAAGTCTATTCTCAATATAATTATCGAGGAGTTCTCTACTGGTTTTCGCACATTCTTCCAAAGTAGAGCAATCCCTAAGTAACTTATGAAGTTCTACATACCTGTGATAAGACGAAAATTTACGCGTAACAAGCGTTTCTAATTCTACCGGACAATTCTTTTCATTAAGAAATTTAAACTCATCCCTGAATGATTTTGTCTTCGGAGTGAAATTTACTGATAGTGACTTCCAATTGACAGAATAATCCTTATCTACTCCATATTTGTCACAAAGATATTTAACCATCATCCTTTTATTAGCTTCAGGATGAGCCTTTATGATACGGATTAGAAAAGAATTGGCACCAGCTTCTGTACAAAGCTGGATGCCTCTATTGGGATTAGCTCCTTCCTGTAGCCAGGTAGTCACTTTCTGTTTCATTTTTCAAAATCTGATTTTTTAGGGAATAATTCCTTCAACTTATTGACAAAAGTTTCAGAGAATCCTGTTGTAGCATTATTCACAAACTTCTTTCCTGAAATGAGTTTATTAACAATATCCATATTCGGATTAGGTGTAACAAAAGGTAATAACCAGTTGTCCGTTTTCCAATCAAGAATAATAGGATTCCAGCCTTTGTAGTGGTAGTTGAAATAAATGGACTCAAACAAATAACCTTCTTCGTTAATTTCAGGGAATTTTTCAAAGATTTCTGCCACTTTATCCTTTTCAAAAAAGAATGGTGTGTGCGTTCCAAAATTTAGAATTGACAAATTATTGTTTTTCAATAATTCTATTGTTCTTTCCATGTTCTCTTTGTACATTTTCCCATTAAAATTGTTAGGATTCAGATCACCAACACATTTTAGTGTTTCAATGTCGCATAATGCTACTGGACTCACAAAGTAGATATCATCATTTGAGAAAATAAACTTTTCTGAAACCAAATCCGAAGAAATGGCCATTTTAAGTTTATTCATTGTATCAATCTGCGGATTATCTGAAGTACGTTCCACCTCAATAAAAATTGCTTCTATTTCTTCCAACCATTCAGGTTTATCTCCAATAATAACTATGCTACCAGGAAACCTAGCATTTTGTAAAATTGATCTCAATGCATATTTCAATTCATCTCCCTGAGCTTCAGAAGCAAGATATGGAATTACAAGTGATATTCCTCTATCTGTTTCTTTACTTTCTGCATTAATAGCTGCATCATTCTTTAATCCTTCTGACGAAACAGCCTGTTCGCCTACTGTAACTTCTTTAGTTATTCCCTTTTCAATTCCCATAATAATATTTTTTAATGTATGAACAAAGATAAATAGTAGAGATTACAGCCAAAAGGACACAAAACGCCCTGACTTATCATTACAATAAATCAGGGCGTATAAAACTATATCACACAACTTAAATTAAACCCCTCCTGTTGTGCTACCGCTTCCTGTTGTCAATCCTAAGATTGCATCAATTTCGGCTACACCGGTTTTAGGCACCATAGATTTTGTAATTCTTCCAAGCGTTGGACCTGTAATTACAGAAGCAAGATTAACAGTATGTTTATCTGCGTCTTTATTATCCTGGCTATCATCCTTTGTTATCTTCAATGGAGTTCCAGGAGTGCCGGCAATCTTACATAAATCAGTGCTTTTTGCATCACAATTAATGCCAATCGCAATAAATTCTTCATTGATATTATTCTCCATGAACTCATCAAACTCTAACGGAGTACCTGGATGTTCAAAATCAGCATGGTGAATAAAGCCTCTGGCATCATCATCTCCCTGAGATGTATGATAGATATTGATAGTGCTTTCAGTTGCATATATTGCAGCTGGAACAGCCGCAGCTTTCAATGCAAAGTCTGTTAAAAGAACTCCATTATCATTCCTTTGATACGTGATTACCTCTTTTGTACGATACAAAAGAATATAGGGTTTTTTCCCTTTTGCCCGGCCAGCGTTGGAGCTGGCTTTAGGCACAGATGTAAATGAATAAGGCATTATTTAATCTCCTATATTTAATTATTTACTAAACTCCTCCAGCTGACCCTGATCCTACCGGTGCTGGTGGAAGATAAGCGAAAATAGCTTCGGCAATCCAGAAGCCTACACCTTCCCACCATTCTGCAAAGATTTTCACTGAGTAGTTTTCAGCTTGTGCGTACATCTTTCTGCTTTGCGGATCACGTGATACAAGATGCTTAAAGTTCTCTTGTGGAGTGATAAAGAACGATTTTGAGCCGCGCATACCCTCTAGAGGAACAAAAGTAAAGTTTGTGAAATCAACTTTTACTTTTTCACCATCTTCATTCTTTGTATATGGGTATTTTGTACGATATCCACGTCCATATCTGGTAATAAGATCAGGATCAGCATGAATAGACATTTTCTTTTTCTTGTAGACTGATTTAACTTGATCTACAGCAGTGTCAATTTGTGCAACAAACTTGACATCATCAGCATCAAGAGCAAGGCCATCAAGTAACCATGTAACAGGTATTGTCTCTTTATTTGCTCTGAATCCAGTCAGCAGCGTCAAATATCCATCCATTACATCAAGTGCATTCGATGCACCATCTCCATCTTTAGCCGCTGTAGACTCAACGAACTTACCTGTTGCAAGAGCTTGTTCTCTTTCTTCGTCAAGTTTAGGGAAAATCAGCTGTTCAACGATATACTTAACGATATACATGTCTTCCGGACGAAGATTTTCATCATACATATATCCAAGCATCTGATCCATTACATCTGAAGGAACAATTGGAACATTGATCTTACACTTAAAGTTTTTAATGGTAAGAGGTGTGAATGTTGATTTTCCTTTTGGAGTCCAGTAAGGCACAAATTGTTGTAGAACAGAAGTCATCTGAGCACTTGAAGCTCTTACCTCAGTTTTATCAGTTACAATTGTACTCATGTACTGAATTGAATCACAAGAATTAAGAAGTTTCAGGAAGATTTCCATCTTTTCTCCATTGACATACTTTCCAAATTCAGTCTGAAGAGCAGAAGTATCTACAGTTGTATCACCGCTATATGCAGCTGAAACCTTACCTGAAAAATAATCAGATACATACTTATTGAATGATAAGTTCATATCCGGTTTGAATGTTCTTTCCATACCGTCTTTTCCCGCATCTAGCTTCTCACCTTTATCTCCAACAGATTCTTTTTCCAAAACTTGAATCTTAGATTCAAAAGATGTTTTTTCAGCTTCGAGAGTTTTTATTTTAGCCTGAGCTTGTTCCAAAGCTTCAGCAGTTTTTTTACTTTCAGCTTTAATATCTTCTAAAGCTTTTTTCGTTTCTACCCCATCGGCAGATCTATCTTCAGCCTCATAGGTTGCTAAGTCTTTTTCAAACTCAGCTACAAATCTTTCTCCCCACTTTTCTGTGAGCTTTTGTTTTTGTTCACTAAGCAACTTTGATTTACCATTTTCGTCTTTGGCGAAAGAGGATATATTAAAGAAGCTCATGACAGAAGCAAGCACTTTCTCAAACATAACAATTAATTTTTAGAATGAATATATTCGTTAATTACAGCATCTCTTCGAATATCCCTGGACCTCCTAATAGCCATTTGCATTGTTCCAATACTATCTATCAAGCCATTTTTTTGTGCTTCAGCAGCATAGAACATGCGGCCGGCAAGGATCCCTTCAATTTTTGTGTCAAGTTTGTTACCTCTCGTACGTTTAACTGTGTCCTGGAATCCTTTGGCGAGCGGATCGAGTTCTTCTTCAATGATTTTTCCATAATCTCCTTGTTTTGCTAATTCAAATGGTTTATTCTTATAATCAGACAATGAGCTGTATATCACATGTTCCTTGACTCCATTTTCTTCATAATATTTGGCGTAATCCATAAAACTCATCATTACACCAATACTTCCAAATTCAGAACTAATGTTATTACTGGCTATAATTTCATCGCAATGGCATGCCACATAATAAGCAGCACTGGCACATAAGTCGCAACATGCTACTACTGCTTTATTATTTTTCTGTGCATTTTTAATTGAAGTTACAAGCGGAGCAATAGCATCTACACTACCACCGCCTGAATCTATATCAAGAACAATAGAATTAATTTTATCAGAAGAAACAGCTTCATCAATTTTAGCTGCAATTTCAGAAGTTCCATAGCTACAATATGTTCCATATTTCAACATTGTTCCATGTATTGGAATAATTGCTACACTATTTGCGGGTGCATCATTAAAACCTTTTCCGGCTTTAGCCTCTTTCCCATCAGACATAAAAATGCATAATGGTTTTTTATCACTTAAAATTGATGTATCTTCTGCAGAAACATCTTTTTCAAGCATTTTATGAATAACAATCTGATGCATCTCTATCTCTTTAAATGAGATGAACCAGTTTCCACGTAATATGGATGAATATAAAGAAGAAAAGCTCATAGCATTTTACATTTGTATATATGCAAAAATACTATGAGCTATACTATATCAAAAGGACTTAATTTATGTAGTAAGCAGCTTAGATATTTCAGGTGTATCCCTTTTCATAGATAACAGGAAATACTGAGGAGAACCCTCTTTCGATTTAGTAAGCACTACCGGATGGTTTTCATTACCAATGATTTTTGATACCCCATCAGTATAGTCCAATTTTAAAATAATTAGTTTTTGAGCAATGTCATTAATTATAGTTTCGGAGGAAGAAGATGAATCTGTTACCTTTATACTAATCTCCTGACTACTCATATCACCATTAAGTGAGCTTTCCTTTAATTCAGCTGAGCTCATCGGTACCTTTTTCCATGTTCCAGATATCTTAATAGAATTCACACCAATAGTTTCTGATATAATAGCATCATGAACCGACATGTAATACACTGAAAAAATTTGTGATATTTTACTATTCATAAATCTATAATTATTTATTAATTAGCCATTTACTTAAATTAGTAAGTAATTAAATATTTAATATCAAACATATAATTACTCATTTTACAACACTATTTTACAATCGGTTCAAAAAGAGATAATTGAATTTCTTCACGTATCTTTTTTATTTCATTTTTTCGGTTTCTAAAATCTATTTTCTTAATCATATCATAATTGATCTTATTATTTTTGATATCATAATTGTCCAGGAAAGCTTTTATTATTTTATCCTGTTTATAGCCTTTGCTATATCCGGTGCAGAAAAATTCTCTAACCCGAAGTTTAAAACATGCGTCCAGATAGTCTTGTATCTGCTTTTGTTTCCACTTTGGAACGAAAATAAAATTCTCGCGAAGAATTCTCCAGTTATATTCCTCTGTCGGCAAATATAGCTTAAACGGATAATCTCCAAAAGGAATCTTAGGAGGCCTATCTGAAATAGTAATCATTGCATTGATAAACTCACCTATATCCTTTGTTCTTGTCAATTCAACTTCACCTATTTTAGTAAACCCAAATTCATGATATAAAAAATCCTGTAGTTTGGGTTCAAGGTCAATGATAACATAAGGTTTTTCTCTTTCCATATAAATCTTTTTTTATAATTAATACATACCTACAACCTACAATCAACATATAACTAATTAAATAACAACTAATTAAGTATAATAAACAGGTTGTAACCAGTGCTTTGGTTGTAAGCGGTTGTAAGTAGGTTGTAACTTGTTTTTGTAAATCGGCTTACAACCTTTTTTATTTTGATTTTCAACCATTTAAGCCTATAATATTATAACGGTTGTAAGGTTGTAAGCTGATTCAATTATTTTTTTTCGCTTTTAGTTTTTTATATATTTACCCAATTATAAAATTTATATATATACAACACATAAATAATGTGTGCGTATTAGAACCGTTGAATAACATTGTATCCATATCTAGAACCTTTTCCTGGTATTTTTTTTCCTATTCTTGAATATCCAAGCGATTTCAGTGCTTGCCCTATCGATATATCATCTATCTTCATGGATGATGGTATTTTTTTTGCATCTTTCAGATCAGTTAAAATTTCGGCTGGCATTTTAAATTGTGGTACCTCATTACTTTCAGGAATACGGTACCATTCTTTTATTAATTTGAAAGCAGAAGTCTCGATAACATATCTCAAATTATACGCCTGCAGATCCTCGTAGTCTTTTCTATTAAAAACATAATCAAATTCTGATCCAAAGAAAAGAGCTATTGCTTCAGCCCAAAGTTGATCCACATCAAGTTTACTTCTATAATCCTTTATTTCGTCTATTTCTATTGTTGCTAGTCTTCTTAATAGCCCGGAATCAGATGTAAATAAGAATCCACCCATTTCTTGCGTTTTATTTGAAGTGAAAGCGCAACTGGCTATTCGTTGAACTCTACTTGAAAATGATTCACCAGGTAACTTCCTATCTATCATATTCAAGCTCATATTCTTCTTAAATGTTTCAGCTGTGCTTTTCGTTATTCCAACCATTTCATCAAAATTTATTATAAATTTGGTAGCAAAACAGTCTGTCATTCTAAATATTCTTTCGTCCTTATCTGAAATAACATAATATTCAAAAAGGCTTTCAGGTACCAAGCTTTCTATAATAGTTGTTTTACCAATTCCACCCTGTGCGTTGAGAAAACCAATGGCAACATCATTACCTCTTTCTCCATACACACTTGCTACAGTTGCCACTAGCCACTTCTTGAGAATATACTTCATTCTATTTTGGTAAAAGTCATTTTCCCGGTCAAGAAAGTCATGTGCTTTAATATAGCTGCAAAAAAAGTCTATCATACTGTTACCTTTCCACTTTCCTTTCAAAGAATCAAAATATTCCATAATAGGATTAAAAGCTTCCATTTGATTAGGATTCGTTATTATCGCTTTCAGCAAAGATTTGCTGCAGGTAATACCTTCGTCCATCATATGCAGCATGATATCATTTTCAGTGATTGCATGTGCATATTCAATATTATTGCTCACAATATAGCTTTTGCTGGTATCGAATATATTTATCTTAATAGAATAGTTCATTTCTAACCATTCTTTAATAGATTCAATACGTCCGGCTTGTTTTGAGCTATTGTTTGTTTTAGTGAGTTCTCTTTTTATCATAATCTATTTTTCCCATTTCAATCGTCTGTTTTCTCCAGGCAAAAGAACAACATTAAACATTTCATCCATACGCGTCCTTATAAAATTGCCGTAACGTACTTCTTTTATATTCCCGTTATTATCTTTTGCTGCTTCAAGTGTATCAAGTGTGAAGTTGGAGGTTGCATATGTACGTCCTCCAAATTCATACCTTATAGAGAATAAATCAACGACAGGTTTAACAATGTTCCCATAATCTCTCATCTCTAGATTTTCTCGGCCCATTTCATCAATAAATAGTGGGCAACTTTTCAATGACTCAATTCCATTCCTGGTAATTATATCAATAAGTTGTTTAGCATGTATTGAAGTAGTTATTTTATGAGTTAACATATCTTGTATTGCAAGGTATGCATACATGAGCACGCTCTTACCGCATCCCACTTTCCCCATCAGGTAGATACCCTTATGGATATTCCATTCACATTTATCTTGATTACCCTGAAGGTAATAGTATAGCTGCCGGACAACTTCCTTATTATGCTTATCAATTTCAAACTCACGAAAAACACCTCTTTGTGTGAAGATCTCTTGAGTTTTTACCAGTAATAAATCAAAAAAATCCCTATCAGAGATATGAGTATAATGAAATGAGTACAGATCAGCTTTCAAATCTTTTTGTTTCTGAACAGATTGTTCATAAAAACTTTTAATCAAAGTCGGAGTCGCCATGGTTTGTTTCTTTAGGTGCCTTATAATTTTTCTCAGTTACTTCGAAGAATTTTCGATATCCATTAGCCATTGAGTATTTTAAATACCTGATGGCTTTACCCGGATCACCAGAAGATAATTCCTCAAGATATTCCAAAGCCATTTGCTCTTCCCTACTCTTATAGCTTTTCCCAAATGTTTCGAGAAGATATTCCTTCCAATACTTCCAGGTATCAATGAAAGCCTGTTCATCGAAAGGAATATTAATGTCCACAGGATCAATAGGATTTTGCATCAGCTTATCGAAATCATTAGCCAGATCTTTAAGCTTATCAAATTCGCGGATGAACCTTTTTACTTTGTTTTGTGATATAGTCGGTATTCCGGAGTCAATATAGCTATCAAACTCATTAGAAGATTTTTCAAATTGCTTCCATATTTTTTCCCAAGTTTGTTGCATGTTTATTTTGTTTTAAATCAGATAGAGTTAATTACCGGTATTCCGGAATATGATTAAGATTTAAATATGATTTTCATTTAGAATATTTACAAATCTTTTCATATAAGAGCAATTCATTTTACACTCTTTATTTCCATTAAATAAACAGTATCTTCCATTGGCCGTTGCATTATAGAATAAGCAACTCTTACGATGAGCTTCAATGGCTTCTATAGGTGTTACATTTATCTTTGTTATAATTTGATTCATGCCTTGTTGTATTTGAATTAAATTTCTTTTTTAATGATATGCACCGATGCATGGAAACAACCTTCAGCAGATAATCCATATCCGGAATGACATTCCCAATTAAAAGAAACACCAAGAATGTAATTATGTATTTTATCAAGATCATAAAGGTTGAAGCGCACATCGCCACATCGCTTATTTAACTTGTTTATTTCGGAGACCTTTGCATGTAGATCTAACATGAATGTTTTAAACTGATCCGTACCTGTAATGAGGACATCATTAATTTCTTTGACTAACAAGCTAACTTGTTTCTGAGCAGAATTATGAGTTGAATAACTCTGTGAAAGACGGATGAAATACTTTGTTTCTGTTGACATGTTCGGTTAGATTTTAAAGGAAACGGAAATACACTCGACTAAAAGACAGATAAAAGTGATAATGAATAGCCCGCGCCAACACTTAATTTTTCTATCATGTCTAGCCCTATATTTATTACACTCGTTTTTTAAATACTTATCACATTCATCTTTGTAATTTTTAAAGTTATCAACGATATATCCTGTTATATCATCTACGATAGCATGCTTAACTTCCTCTGAAACTGAGTTAGGATAACCTCTTTCATTATAGTTAAGCTCAGAAACAATATCGTATCTGAATATCTTAGGGATAGAATTAACCTGTAGTCTTATGTTAATTCCGCTTTCTCTTACATATCTGAGGTATTTTTCCTCAGCAAGTTTTTTCACTTCTTCTTCTTTCAGATTGGATATTGTGTGAATTCTTTGAAATTCTTTTTCATCAACAATGACAATCTCATTATCTGGCTTTAAAATATTTATTTCCATATTACTCTTCTTCGGTTATTTTTGTGAGCCAGGTATTTTATTTGGCTCAGGTATGCTTATGTTAATGTCTGATACTACTACCGATTCTATTCTTTCATGCTTTAAATCGCTTCCTTTAAGTAGATCTCTTTTTATTCTTTCAGCAACTTTATTATTACTGATAGTATTCTTTTCGTCATAATCATGCGATATGATTATAGTTATTTTCTTTTTTTTCATATCTAGTTAGTTTTGAATTAATAATCACAATCAATGCTATCAAGTATAGCTGGATGCATATCATCTGCTTCAAACCCGCACTGATTGGCAATATCATCAATTTCCATTTCTAAATCATTCATCATTTTATTTAGTCTATTTTTAAAATGATTAAATTGTTCTGCTGTAATATCTGCCCCAGTTTCGAAGTCAATATCTATAGTCCCTGTAATTCTACTCATTTCTAGTTATATTTGAATACTTATCTTGTATGACTGAAACCAGTTTCAAACTTATGCCTTACTTCATCCGCATATGCTTTATTGCATTTAGTTGGCTTTACCAATATGATCGTACGATGATCGATTCTAAGAGGGACTTTACGTAATTCTTTATCGCGTTTTTTAACTTCTTCAAGTTTTATTTCGGCAGCGGAAGAGTTTTCAAATAGGTTAACTTTTCTTTCTTCCATTGGTGCTTTTTTTGCTATTGTTTTTATTCTCATCATAATTATTAGAATTAATTGGAAACATGTTGTATTGTATTGAATAACCTAACTTCTGCATCTCAGTTTCTCTGAGATGGCTTTCTTGACATGAATCTGGTGGTCTTATTACAGTCATTGTTATGCTGTCAATTTCATATCCAGCTTTTTGCATTCTGTATTTAAGATTTATTAGTTTCCTGTTGAGTTTCTCATTTTTCATAAATCAAGCTTTTGTTCATTATCCCACGACAGAAGAACATAATCTAACAACTGATTATCCCAATTTATATCTTTATTCTTATACATAGTCTTGATCATATTAACAAATGCTCCAGGAGCATATCCGCTATCAAGGTAGCTTATGAATTCATTGACTTTGTTTATTGGGAATCTTCTTATTCCTCGGCATGTAGCAATTCCAAGCAGCTCACCTTTCAATTTGATTTTATATTTCCTACCAAGTACATATTTGTTAGGATTAGCAAGTCGGCAGGTTGTGAATGCTTTATTCTTAAGCTTATTATTCCAATTTTGATTAAAACTAATTTCCCAGATCATGCTTTCTCTCCTTTAAAAATGATGTTACTTGGTTCTTTACATTCAACATAGTCAAGTAAATCGTCAGGTAATTCTTCTACTAATAGACTCAAAGAGTTCTCTTTGATAAGTTCAATTGCAAGTCCACTGGTGGTATCTGCGTAGTCATGTACAGACAGGACATTAACATACTCGTGGGAATTAATATGATCCACAAATTGTAGATATCTTACAGCATTGAAATTAAATATGATATTCACCCGATTATGAACAGGTTTACCTATTTTAATTTCATACTTGCCATCCTTGCTTTTAATGTTAGCAAAAACATTTTTCTTTTCCATAATATATTGGTTTACACGTCTTCATTTTAGATTATGTTCATAGCAATATGCTATGAGTTGAGGTATAGTTTTACAACCAGTTTTAAAGAGGATCGTTTTTCTTCTGTTATTAATTGTGTTAATAGACCGATCTAGTCTTATTGCAATTTCATCAGCAGTAAGTTGTTTATATACAATCATTTTTAAAATTAGCTTGTCATATTCTGTTAGTGTATTTGTAAATTCAGGAGAACAAATAATGCCTTCATATTTACATTCACCACGATTTGGACAATCTGTAAATTCAAAATTAAGATTCCCATTTTCATCAACGTCAAGCTTTTCATCGTATTTAGGGAAGTTACATTTACAAAATCTACGTACATTTAGAAATTCAAACCTTGTAACGTTTGGTTTTGATTTATGATTCCATTCACAACAAGCCTTCCATGCTTTCTGATAATCATTTTTAATGATTATTTTCATTGCGACTATAAAGTCTCTATTACATTCATCAAGCATGAATAAGTTATCATTTTCAGGTTTAACCAAAATATTACCTCTTGGATCCTGATAAAGTTCCATGTTGATTATATCAATCATCTTACTTTACATTTGATTGTTCTTCATTATTGCTAAATAACTTTTCAACAGATATCCCAGTTATTTCTGCAATCTTTTGTTTCTTAAGCTTATCCGGTTTAGCTTGACCGTTTATCCACTTATATACAGTGGAAAGATTAACTCCGCATTCCTCTGCTATTCTATTTAGCATTAGTGTTCTCTCTGTTGTTCTTTTGTCTGATATAGACATGATATAGTCTTTTAAAGCCATAATTTGTTATTTTTTTAGGTATTTTTTGATGTTAATTCCTTTATTGCTAACTTTGCGAGTGTAGAGAGAACTTTATAATTAGAAAATTTACTTTTACGAGCAAAGAACACAAATCAATTACTTAAGTAATTGGTTATATGCTTTTTTGGTATAAATATTATTCTTGCTTTAAATTATAACATGTATAAAGTTCTTTATCACGAGACAAATATAGAAGTTTTTTCGATATGTAACAAAAAATATCGAAGTTTTTTCGACAATTTTTTATAAAAAAATGGAACGAATTATTGACAGGTTTGATAAGTACATGGAATACAGAGGATTAAACGATAACAGAGTTACCGTTCAACTTAACATTTCTAGGAGCCGTTTAGCGAAATCTCGCGAAGAAAATAGAGAATTGAGCAAAAAAATGATCGAACTCATTCTAAACTTCTACAATGATATCGAAGAAAAATGGTTATTATCAGGAATTGGCGAAATGATAAAAGAAGAGTTTAGAGAAAATGATTCTGAACAGCAGAAACAGAATGATTTAGCAGAACAAAAAGATGATGAATCCTGGTACAAGGATATAATAAAAAGTCAACAGGAAATTATTGCTAGCCAACAAAAGACGATATCAGATCTTACTTCTATGATATCTTCTCAAAAAACAGAAGTTCATGTCCAGGAGGACACAGATGCCGTATGTGCTGCTGTCGCTGGGTAATTGGAAGTAATTTAATTTATAAAGAACGAAAATAAATATACAATGATATACGATTATAGACATATACACGAATATACAATTATTAATGAGTTGAAATTCAGCGCAATAAACACTTTGCGGATTTCTTCTCACCCCGACTGAGATTGATGTAAGTGCCTGTAAAAGGGCACTTACATTTTTTAATTGTATATTTCTAGTGTCCATAAGTGTATATCGGTTTTACACGTCAACTTAAAACAGAAACATTATGGCAAGAAAGAAAGCAATTATTATTATGCCAAGATTGCACGATAGTGACGGTGACATGAGTAAAAAATGGTTCGTGGAATATTCCTGCAGAAATCCACGCACTGAAGAAATGAAACGATTTAGGGTTTATGAAGGCTTACAACATGCAACCCCTGAAGAACGTTATGCGTCAGCAGATAAGATAATTGAAGAATTATCCGAGATGCTGATTAATGGAAAATCTCCTTTTTCAAATGAGAAAGTTATATATGAAGATGATCTAATGTATGATCATGCAGCTCGTATGTATGGAAGACAAAAGAAGGATGTCGTCAACATACGAACATATATGAATGAGTTTCTTGTTCTTAAAAAGAAAGAGGTCATTCACCATTCTTACCAGACGTATAAATCCAAATTACGTATCTTTATCATGTACTTGGAATCCAAAGGACTTCAGGATGTTCATGTTAGTTTTATAACTCAGGAAATCATTTCAAACTTTGTCTGTTTCATTGCAGAAAATAACCATGTTAGTAGGAGAACAGTTTTAAAATATCAGCAAATACTAAAAAACTTTTTCAACTATCTTATTGATTCGAAAAAAATCCTGATCCGTAATCCTGTATTTGGTATGCCAGTTGTGGGCGAAATTAAGGATGAAGCGGCAGTACCTATTCCAGATCATGATCGTGAAGTCTTTAAGTTATATATGCAAAATCATGATCCACAATTGTGGCTAGTATGTATGATGGAATTCTATTGTGCTTTACGTCCTCATGAAGAATTAAGGAATTTGCTTATATCAGACCTAAATTGGGATTCTCAAACTATTACTATAAGAAATTCAAGAGCGAAAAATAGAAAGACTCAGACTGTTGATATCCCTCATCAGCTTTATGAAGACATGATTAATGTATATCATCTTGATGAATATCCTCCTGAATATTATGTGTTCAGTAGAAATGGGCTACCAGGCACAAATCTATTGGGGAAGAATTATTTTAAGAACCACTTCGCAGCAATAAGAAATGCATTGGGATTGCCTTCGTATTATAAATTGTATGGATTTAAACACACAGGAGCTTGCAAACTTGCAGATTTTGGAGTAAGTACATACGAACTGCAAAGGCATATGAGACATGTATCAATATCTACAACAGAGGCTTATATAAATAAAAGAATAGGTGTAAAGAGCGATACAATTCGTAATAATTTTCCTGATATTTAAAAAATAAGCAGGTAGGTACAACCTACAACAAAAAGAATCCCCGATTGACTAATCAACCGGGGATTCTCTATTATTTTGTATTATTATCTGGCAAGTAACGCTATCACGTTTATCTTGCATTCATCTCTATATTCCTGCATTTGAGAAAACTCTAAAGCGTGTTCTTCAGCCTTATCGTCATTAATCTTATCCTTATTAAGGATAATAGCTAATTGAGCTTCCTGGGAATACTTCAATTTAACTAATCCGGAAATTAATTCTGATTCTGTTGCCTCTTTAGCATCAATCAATGTACCACCATCTTCAAGATCACCACTATAAGCATAGGCTGTAACAGGTTCAGGGCTTTCTTCGTTAGTTATCTCCGGAACATAATTTTCAATTACTTCCTCATTTAGATACACAAGATATTGAGAGTCTGTGTATTTAACGATTTTCTTTCTTTCTAAATAAATTTTTCTATTCATAGTTATGTAAATTTGGTAAAATTAGCACCTTTGTTAGTCTGGAATAAAGTTATTACCGTAGCAATAGGAAGATCTTCCTTGCTGAAGTTATCTTCTGCCTGTTCAATCATTATTCTGGATCCAGAAAAAGAATACCATTCTTTCTCTTGCCAGATATATTCTTTTTTATCTCCATTAATTTCTATATGATCAATCAATTTATAACGTAACGCAATACAACGCCTGGGGCTTCCATCCTTTTCTTTTTCAAGAGCACTTAATTCTATTTTAAAATCTTCAAGGAGTATAAGAAATTCATCTTCTTTGCCTCTTCTGCTCTCAACAATTGTAGTATCATAAATAATTTCTCCAATTTTCTTTTTGTGATCATCACTTAAATCTTCAAAAGGATGTCTCATTCTTCTTTTTCTGATAACTTCTCCTAATCTCTTTTCCATTTTCAATGTTCTTATTAAGTTTTTTGTATTAGCATGGCTTGCAAACCCTATTCTTGATGATGCTTTAATTCTTACTTCTTCATCACTTAGCCCTTTTTTTCTTAATGCTGCAACTTGTTTGCATAAGGCAACTTTATTTCTTTTGCGTAGTTTTACATAATCTTGATAAAAAACATATCCTACATAATCTATGCCTCTAGATGTTATAGGAAATATTTGCCAATTATATTTAATCGTAAGTTTTAATTCATGAGCTAAGTATATTCCCATCCATTCAATCATATGATGAAGAAAAATTTTATCTTCATGAAGAACGACAAAGTCATCTGCATATCTATAATATAGCTTTACATTTTTAATGTATGAATGATACTTGTTTGCTAAATATATAGAACCCTTTGAAATTTCATTAAAGTCTTCAATAGTACGAGCCTGATCTATTTTTTCACTTATATATCTTTGGGTGTAATGAGAAACTGTAGAAGGGCTCTGTAGGATATTAAAACAGTTTTTTACATCAAAATCAAATAAAGATAAAATTAAATTAGAGAGTAATTGTGATATCTTTGTCCCTTTTGGAAGACCGATGTTAGCTCCAGTTGAATCTAGAACTTCATCAAACCATCTTTGTAATTTTTTGTCTTTATTCAACCTTCCAATCATTCTCTTAACTACATCATGAAAGATACTATCATAAAATTCTTGGATATCTCCCTTAAGTATATATCGAGTGTTTTTAGGAATTTCAATATATAAATCCTTCTGTAGTCTATTAAATAGGTCATGTGTGCCCCTCCCTTTAATACAAGAAAATGTGTTTCGTATAAATGTTCTTTTGATGTAATTTTCAACAACGTTTAGCACTGCCCAGTGCATCACATGGTCGCTATAAGGCAATTTGCTTATTACTCTTTTCTTATGCTCGTATATAACGAAATAAGTATATTCTGAAGTTTTGTAAGTTTCATTAATGTATTCATGAAGAAGTTTGAAAAGGTTTCTTTCCAGATCTCGTTCAAACCTTACGATATCAGGCCTTTTATGCTTGTGCTGGCTTGAGCCATCAAAAGCCAGTCTAAAGTTATCAATTGTTTCAATTCGCTCTGAAAATTTTCCTTTTCTCTTCATCATGTCTGGGTTCTTCGGGGTCCCTTTGGTTTTTTGTTCTGTTCTAACTGCGGTCTGCTTTGTCCTACGGGAACATTCGGTGCAGCCTACTAGTACCCTCCTGGTTGTGTATTTTTCGCCGGAATAAGCTTTTGCTTAGTTCCTCTGTGGGGCGAGGTCTCTTCTGAACTTGCATTTTACCGGGATATCAAACCAGACCCGGAAACAAAGTATAGGGGGGACGAGATGTTCGCATTGGCATCAGAGGGACCATTGTTCGCATTAGCATACGAAACGCCCGCATTGCCGCCGTTGTTCGCATTGTTACCACGATGCACGACCCGAACGCCGGAAGCAACATCCGTCCAGAAGACAACCTTCATGTGATAAATAACTTTATCATGGCGCAAAAGTAGAAGAAAGTTCTATATATTGCAATTAAATGTAGAACTTTCTTCGATATAAATGGAAAAGATTTCAAAGATCTCACTTAAAAGGCGGACGGCGCATCCGCGCCGGGGTTTCTCAGGTTACAATGTTTATTCTGCTAACGCAGGTTCCGGATTGAGCTCATCAGCGAACCAGCAAAGGGGGGACGAGATGCTCGCACCGGCACCAGAGGGACCAAGGTACGCAGGAGCAAACGAAACGCCCGCATAGCCGCCGTTGCTCGCATCGTTACCACGATGCACGACCCGAACGCCGGAAGCAACATTACCATAACCGTAGTCATTATAATAGGTAGACTCTGAACCTCCATATGCTTGTGGCAACAAACAACCATTCTTACGCAACATACTTGTTATATATCCTTCTCCAGTAGCCCAATTGCCGGCTAGTATCTGCTTTGTTAAATCAACAGTACTAGCAAGTTTTGTTCTAATAGATTTATTAATATACATCTGAGCTATTGTTCCATTTGATGATACAACAGCATCGGTCGTCCAACGAGATAAATATCCATAAAAATTTTTCAGCCCAAAGAAACAAGGAACCGAAGCTGTGTATAAGGTGGTTGCTCCATTCATTACCGCATAACTTGATAGGCCACAGTTATCAGCAAGTTCAACACCTACAGAGGTAGGAAGAAATGGGAATGTCCCAAAATCAGTATTCCAATTACCATATGTAGTAACTCCAGGTCCGAAGCCACCTTGTCTCAAACCATTTGCATCGAGTGAAGCGTTATATGTAGCCTGTACATTGTTTGTTCCATAGATTAAAACAAACAAATTAGCTATAATAAATGCCATTCTCTCAGTATGAGCATTAAATCGGTCATCGCCCTTATTCTTTGCATAAGTTGAAAAATCAAGCGCGGATATCTGTGTAGCAGCTCTACCAAGTAACGTATTATATGCTGCATCTTTAGCTGCATCATTGTTTCCACCTCGGTACTGAACACTATTGTTGATCACACTAACAAGCTTATTGTTGGTCCTATCCATGACGCCTATTCCGAGTGCAGAAGTCATGAATTGAGGAATGTACCAGTTGTATTTTCCAGGTATTGGAGTTAAAGAAGCTGCAAGATATTCATATGTACCTTCAATCCAATAAGCTTCAAAATGACCATTGCCTCCCCACATATAATCTCCCATTGAACCATCAAGGGCGGCAGTAGCTCCGTTTACAAAATTATAGTGATTAGTAGGACTTAGCTTGCTAGCAACACCTCCATTAAGAAGATAACAGCCTAGATTTAACAGTGATGGAAGATTCTTCAAGTAGTCTAAGTCGCCGTATGGCTCCCAGGCTGAAGAAGCATTTGATAAATTTCTTCTCCTACATGCATAGCGATAACTTTTCAATAAACTACCCTTAACATATCCAAATGATTGTGCTGAATTACTAAAACATAATAGTCTATCATCCGCATTGAATGTTGACAAATCAGCTGGAGCTCCTGCGGCTCCTGGTTTTAATTCGATTTTTTCCATACTTTATTTAATTAATATTTCAACGATGATAAAATAGAAACTTTCATTAGATATGTTATTTCAGGAATTGAATCAATAAATTTAGAAACAAGATCTATTTGTTCCTTTGATAATTCTATCTCGCCTTTTTCCCAGATTGTTTTGCCGATTTCAAATAAGTCATAATTAGGAGATCTTTGATACATTATATTCCCAATCATCTTACTCAAATCCATTTCAACTGTTGATTTATCAATAGTTTCAACTTTTACTTTTTTAAAATCAATTTTATTCATATTATGTTCCTTTAATTCTTAGTTGATAACATTTATTTGTAACATTATTAGTGTCTCTAAAAATTTGACCAACGGATAAGTTATTGACAAATAAAGTATCAGAAGATGAACCAGCCAATAACCCCATCCAATTAATAGATAAATAGTCATTGTAGACTTGCTCTGTTAATCCAATAGAGCTCCCTGCTTTTTGAAGTGCAATTTGAGATGGATAAAGCCAAACCTTATTTCCTGTAGTATCATTTAATACTAAGATACTTGTATTATTGTTATAAAATCCTAGATAAGCTAGCTCAACATTTGCTGCTGAGAAGAAGCTTATTCTAGAGTTATCCGGATCTAAAACTATTCGCTGTTTATTAATTGAAGCTGTTGATAACTTTCCTATAATATTCCCAATAATTGAGACATTACCCGCATCATCCCAAGATATATTTTTTTTTGCCAACCACCCTGTCCCTGTCTTAAAGTCCAGTAGAATATTCGGTATAAATGGATTTATGGTAGAATTGAAATTCTTATATCCATCACTACTTGTAATCGCATAACCATTTTGATCGACTCCATATTGTGAAAACATATAGTCTCCAGAGAATATTGCACTTGCCAGTTTCCCGAAATCAGCAAATAGAACCTCCGTTAGAATAAACTTAAACAAGTCAAATGGAATCCATGTTGCATTCTCTCCATTCAATGCATAATCATCTGATGGATCAATTCCTTTTGCGACTCCTTCCTTATTCATTACATAGTACATTACGCCACCCAAGACATAAGGTGCAATATTTGTTGTACACTTATATTCTATATTAGCGTCATACCTTCCAGCCGGATAAGGAATCCTTCCAGTCTTTCCTATTGCTCCATCTTCCGGAGCAGGTATAAGTGTTTCAACTGTTGATATCATTAGAATGCTGTAATATTAGCTGAAATTTGAACGGTTACTCCTTTGTTTTGGCTAACAAGCGCACCGGTGACTGTATGAGTATTAACATTACTGTCTGTATCAACAACTACTCCGGCGTTTGTTCGCATTGTGAACTTAAAATAGTACCCAGCCACTTCGGAATTATCAGACCTCCTACGTATTTTCGGCGTGTAGGTCATATTCTCTGTTTCTTTTAATACTGTACCATCTTTTGATTTCCCTTTATCAATGTAATAAGGATCATGAGTATCACTAGTGGCAAAACCTTTCATGTATGTCTTACCATTATAGGATGCACACGCATAGTATTCTTCCTGTCCTTCAACAGCTCCATCATAAAGAGTTAGCACATTGCCATTTATTTCTGTCACACCCGCTACATTAGCAATACTAACTAAACCTGCATCTGTTGCTTTCTTCCAGCTCCATGCTGATGGGTCAATATTTACAGCCACCCCAGCATTAGAGAACCCTGCGGTTGCGACTATCTTATCAGTATCATTGTCTATTACAAAGTCTCCATTTAATGCGGTCACATTAACTTCAAAAGCTTCGCCTGTGCTTTCTCGTAAATAAATGGGAAATTTGCATGTAACAGACATCCCGTTCCATGTAGAAACAAAGTATAAGTTGATAGTATTAAGGCTTGAAGCTGAAGCAAAATTTCCAATTACTTTCAAAGCTGGATACGTAACTCCATCCGCTTCAATTGTTGTTTTCTGAACTTTTGTTGCCCAGCTGCTTTTTACAGCTCCATTAGTGTCTAGAATAGCCCCGGCATCTGATATTGAGTTAGCATACCATTGCATGCCGACAGAGTCGGGCGCAACATGTTTAGCCTTGAGTGAAGAGTATGGCCTAGGGTAAATAATAAACTGATTTGCTGCATTGCTCCAATCCGGAGAACAGATCTGAGTTGAAGGATTGTAGTATTGAGCGGATGATTGCCCTTGCTGATTAAAACTATAGCCAGTATCCGGTATTATTGTATCTCCGTCAACATATGATTCTAACGATTCGATTGCAAATATTTGTCCCATCTTATAGCTATTTAATTGTTTGTACTATTAATTAATTCAGAGGCTCTTTCAGCACTTATTTTTTCGGCTCCCTGAGCTTCCGCTTTATCCATTCCGTAGCTGTTGATATCAAATTCGGACAATAGGTATTTTCCGCCAAATGATTGTCTGTATTCAGTCAATCCGATAGCATCTGCTATACTTTTAGGTACTAGATAATAATTAGGTTTCGTTATCATTTTATATTGGTTTTTGAATACATAATACTTTATCATTAATTGTTGCTACTTTGCCATCTATGGTAGTAGCTCTTAATGCACTGCGTGGTTTAACTTCAATACCCCATACAGGCTGAATGTTTGGGTCATAGCCGATATCTTTACGAGCCATAGAAAGAGCTTCTCCATATCCAACGCTTTTAAATGAGCTCCCTATTGCTGTAGTTTTGAAAAAATATTCAATACTGAAATATTTTGCCGGATCCGCAATATTACCTTTAGGTGTTTCAATAGTCGTAAGAATTTCAACTGATTTTGTATTATAGCGTATGTAATTTCCAGTTAAAAAATTCATTTTATCTTCCCATAAGCCGTAATCCCGGTAAAGCTTAGTTCTAGCATATACTTTTCTTGTTGCCTCGGCAACATGATAAGCTTCAAGCATAACCAGCTCTTTATCAATGTACCTTCTATCTATAGTTAAAGCTTTTGTCCCTTGTCCTGATACATAGAATATATCATCTGAAGTGATTGCCCGGAATATTTTACCATCTCCAGAAGGTATCTGCACCTGCCATTCATAGTGTGCATCAGAATCATCAATATCTGATTCTCCATTTCTGAACGTAGCATTTATGATTCTGATAGACAGATTCTTAAAAGGAGATATCGGAAGTGCTAATGCAGCATCCAGTTTTAAACTTAAATTCAAATCGCTGACAGCAACGCTTATCAATGCTTCCTCCCATTCTCCACCAAATACTTTATGCGTTCTGGCATCAGTAAAGTTCCAGCAATACTTTAATTTAATCGGAGCATCTGGATCAGCATTAACTGCAACCACTAATTCACCGTTGTTTCCCAGAGTATATCCAGGTGTTGTATTGAGAACTCTATCTCCATTAACGTACCATCTATGATTAAATAGTGATGGAGTATAATCAGCCGATAAAGTTTTAGACGTGAGAATACCTTCCGGGTCTCTCACTTTCAATTGAGGACGAAGTACAAGAGCTGCAGCAGCTCTGTCCGGAGAGAACAACCCAGTAAGTTTGTCCTTTTTCTGGTCTAGAGTTCCTCCCAATTCCAATATGCTGAAACTCACGTCCAGCGGATCATACATAATAAAACCGGTAGTAGTTTTCATTTGTTTTTATCTGTTAAGTGTAAATTCTGCTAATATATCTTCGCCATCTCTAACATAGCAGCTACATCTAAATGCTACCTTCCGAGCATCAAAGTAGTTGCTTGGCATATCGCCTGGCGTTATGTCTAATGTGTTCGTTATGTTAGAAGCATGCAATGTATTCCATGCGGTATCTTCTTCTAGCATATTAGTGGTTCTTGACCAGGTGTAGCCATCCACAATATCTGCCGTGATATCATCGGTACCAATAGAAACTTTTGCCGATAGAGTAGTATATTCCTGACCAAATCGGAAGAGTTTGCCGGCGCTTGAAAATATCTCCATTATAGCCGACTGGTCTCCGCTTAAGTTAATCCATTCGTTATTGTTCCATTTTGGAGGAAGCCCTTTTGTTGCCTGATCTGTAATACAGCGCCATTTGCAAGACTTGTAATAACAATCGTGCTGCTCATTCGCGCCGTTAGTATATGGCCAGTCATTTCCTGCGTCGTCTTTCGGATCGGCGTTCCACAACCCACGATCTACTATTGTTTTAACGATTTGGCCCTGATAGTTAATTCTTATAAGGTCTTGAACAATCAAGCCGCGGGCAAAGACATAAGGCTGTCCTGGATTGATTGGCAAACCGTCTGGGATTGGAAGATCAGTTGGAAGGCCAACAACTAACGCTCTATTTGTTTTCTGAACCTTATAAGAATTAACTCCGTCTAAGAACACTATCTGTCCATCGTAGCTTGATATATACCAGCTTGATTGCCTTGCAGTATCCACGAAGTTACCTCTCCTGGAGATATTCATTCCGGAACATGGAGGATAATTAACTCCTCCAGGAACATCCGCATTTGCACCAATATTCACAATCATGGAATTTTTGACAGTGTCAAGACTGACAACTTCCATCCATGAGGTAAAAAAACCTCCTGTTTGTCTATAAATTCCATACACGATATCATGAATTGCAAATGCCAGAAAGTCTTCTTCAAACCTTTTTCTTATTGTCAATTCATAAGCACTGCCGCCAAGATATTTTACAGAGTCAATGGTTCCTGACTCTGTAAAGCTGAAATTACCTTCCATTGCGGTAAGGCGATTTAGAATTTGTTCAAGAAACTGAACGCTTCCCCTTACTTCTAGTCTTTGGAATTGTCCTCTTCCTTCTTTGTCAATGCCCGCTCCGGATCCAGTTGTTAATGAATCTATGTATTCTCCAAATGTAGCTCCAAGTATAAAATCAATGATTTGGCTGGCAGAATCGTGTTCTGTCTTAGATAGTTTTGAATCAATTACTTTAAGTAATTCAGAAAGATCATCAGCTACATCAGAAAAGTTTTGTGCTATTTTTGCAAAGTTTCTTTCCCACTTCAATCTAACATCGCGTCCGGTATCATTAGCACCGTTCCATGGAACTATATTTTCGTAATCGTTTATCATCTTAATTCAAGTTCTTCACCGTTAAGTTCAAGCAGTAATGGTTGCCAGCATTGGAAATATTCCATTGTGTCAAGATTAGTCATGTTAAGCATTATATCAGCAAACCGGTTATTCTCTTTAGAGCTTTGTCCTCTAAGTTTTACGTTGTTGATTTCAACTATCCCGTCGCTCTTTCTCTTATCATAACTATAGCTCATGAATGAGATAGAGAAGCTTTCCCCATTCTCACTCATTGTTTTCATCTTGCTTATTGCCTCATATATTTCCATATCTGAACCTTTTACGCAAAAATAGCATAGAATATAAGCTCAAAAAAGGACATAAATAAAGCCCACATCCGAAGATGCAGGCTTTATCGAACTTAAAATAAACTAAAAGAAAACTCAACTTGTTTTAATCAGCGAAAGAAGCCATTTCACAACGGGCACTTTTCTAAATATAAATATTATGGCAAATACTATAATAAAAATTGTTGTAATTACATATATGGGTTTTATAATAGGATCCGTTTTTACAGATTTACTTTCGTGTACATTAATATTCTGCTTTAATTTTGTTACAGTAGCCGAATCTGATGTTGTAGCCGTTTTACTTATTCCATTTTTTTGAGAATTAGCCTTGAATATTATTGTTGTTTTAGATTTAACAGCAGGGACGTAATAGCCCTCCTTTCCCTTATAGACTGTATCCTTGGATGGCCTATAGTATTCTACCTTCGTGTAACTAATTTCATACCCAATTGTCTTAGATGTATCTATGGAATACAAGCTGGAAGACTTCTTAATAGTAGAATCATTCTTACTGATATCTGAAATTGTTATTGAATTGGTTGCCGTCTTACCTGAACGGCAACCAACCAAAAACATGAAAAAACCAACAAGAAAAATCACAGCAAACACAAACCGTCTCATAATTTCTTTATATAATTAATTATACCTTCAACATGTAATTCAATAATAGCAGACTTCCCTAGATCTGAAAGAAGGAATGAAACATCCTCTTTGTTATCCTGAAAAAGATTCTCTGTTAATACAGCTGCACAATTAGTATTCTTCAGGATATAGAATCTTTCTTCTATATCGCTGTCTCCGTCTGATCGGTCAGTTCTAAAATGTTGTCCATTAATAATCTTAGCTGCAGCTGTATAAAGAGATTCTGCTAATATATCCGATTTAGTATGTCCAGGTGTTGTATATGCGCTCCATCCACGAGCGGTCATCCACTGGCCATTGCCGGCAGCATTACAATGCACAGAAACAAGCAACACATTGTCTTTTCCTAATTTATTGCAAAAGCAATTTACCCTGCGACACCTTTCACCCAAAGAAATATCAATATCCTCATGCACAATACGCTCAGCATCATACCCTTTTGCTTTCAACGATTCAATGATTCCTTCTGCTAGAAAGCGAGTGTATGCCCACTCTTTAAGTTTACCATCCGGAGAACATTTCCCTGGAGTATTAATTCCGTGTCCGTTATCTATTAATATTTTCATAATTCTATTTTATTGAGTTCGGGTACCGGCATAAAAAGTTATTGTACCAGCAACGCCAATAACATAAAAAACATATTTAGAGATTCCTTCAGGAAGAGCCCCACCTGCTAATGTTATTGCAGATAGCCCGGCAGTTAGCGATCCGCATATTGCCGCACTGATATCTCTTGTACGTTTCCATCTAACAGGAGTCTCTGCTACCCATTTATCATGAATGTTTTTTATATTACTTTTTATCGTACCCATTTTTTATCCTCCTTCATTTGCATCCTACCGTTAATTTCTGTAATGGTCTTATCTATATTGTGAAACATTTCCCTGATTTCATCCATTGATTTTTTTTCTGTCTCTATTTCAGATTTTTGTATTTCAACTTCAGTATTCAAGACTTCTATTTTTTTTTCAACCTCCTGCAGCCTGGTATCCATAACCATCCATGATCCGCCAATTGCACTAACTACAGGTATCAGAGTTGATACTATCCAACCAATTATATTAGACCTATCCATTACATATACATTAAACGATTAATAATTACATTGCAAATGTATCTAAGACACCATTCAAAAAAAAGGACACCCATTCACATGGACATCCTTTTCACTCAACTTAAAACATCAAAAACGAAAAATATCAGGAACTTCTTGAAACATTTGCCTCAAGCTGATCAACTTTCTTTAGTGCCTTTTTAACATCTCTCGGGTCTATGTACAAAGGCTTTTCTTTAATTACTTCAAGGAATTGGTTCGATCGTCTCATCAAGTCAATAAGTTCGCTCACTTTATCACTATTCAAATTAACAGATGTAACACCGTTATTAGAAGAAGCTGAAGCAGTATCTTCCTTAGTAGATGAATAACCTCCGGAATACTTTCCGCTGCGGGTGCGTACCTGCTCAAGAATCTGAGTTGTATTAAGCATTCTTATGGTACCATTTTTCTGAGCAACGTTAAAGACATCCAGGAATCTACGAACAGACGGATTTTGAACCGCCTCATGATTAGCTACAAACTCATTTTTATGTACCGGGATGGATCCGGCTACATCATCTGAATTTCCACTTTTAGTAAATCCCTGAACATATTCATCTGAATATCCACCTTCTTTCAATCCTTTGGCTGCATCTCTATTAGCTTTAGCAACAGCTATTTGTGCACCACCGGCTAAAACAGCAGCGGCAGCAGCGGCAGCCCCAAGAGCTGGCCCAATAACTGGTATACCAGCCATTGATTTGTATGCCTCCATAGCAGTAACAGCAGTTGTTGAACCAATCTGAAGAACAGCGGCGGCAAATTGGATATCGGCATATTTCTTCTTAACTCCATTAATAGCCTCTTCCTTCTGTTCCTCTAGTTTTGTTGTATCTTTACCGCTTTTCTTGGCCTCTTTTATTAATTTATCATATTTAGTAGATACTCTGGTCTCTTCAGCTGATTGAAGATCGTTAAAGGCATTTGAAAAAGAAGAAGCGATTGTATTAACTGCTTCAAAATACTGCTTATCTTTTTCCCAACGTCCTTCACGCATTTTACCAGATAATTCTTTCTTAGCATCTTCATATTCTTTATCGCTTAATAAACAATCATCATGGAATTTTCTTAATCGTTCAAGTTCCAGTTTATATCTTTCTGCGGAAACATCAATTCCATACTGTGATTTTATGTCTAGTATCTTAGATTCGGTGTCCTGCTCTATTTTTAATCTGGCTTCATTATACAATTTTGTTAATTCAGTAGTATCTTGCCCATTTTCTTTTAGCAAGATTACTTGTGAGTCATAGAATACCTTTAATGCTGCTAATTGTGCTTTTTTATCATCCAGTTCAGAGTTAAGCCCATTTTTGGACTTAAAATCTTTAATTAAGTTCTGTATAGTCTGCAGATTCTTTGCCCGCTGAGTAGCAGCTGCTATGTCGGCATCAATAACAGCTTTATTTGCAGACTCAACAGCTTTGGCTCGGTCTTCGCCATTGGCAAACTCCATTTCATTAACGTCATCAAGATAATCCTGAAGAATAGAAAGTCTATACTCTTTATTTAATGTATCGAGAGCTTGAATCTTAACGTTATAAATATCTTCTGTTATTTCTCCATCAGCTTGTTGATGAAGAAGCTTTTGCTTTTCTTTTTCATACGTATCATCTACTTTTTGAATCCTCTTATTCTTATATTCCGTTAACACGTCTAGCCTATTTTTCTCTGCAGATTTATCAAGGTCTATCAATTTATCTTTTGCTTCAGCTTCCATCTTATTTAATTCAGATAGATGCTTTTTATCTTTTGTTTTTGATTTATAGTTTTCAATGATATCCAATTTCTTTTTATAGAAAGATTGTTCAGCTGCAATGGCTGATGTTTGATATTCATTCTCGGTTTGTCCACGATCAATAGCATTTTTCTTTAGCTCAACTAATTCTTTTTTATATGAAGCTTCCGCATTTCTAATAGATTCCCATGGGTTTCCTTTTTCTTTTTTCTTCTGCTCTTCCTCTTCTTTCCTTTTCCGCTCTTCCTCTTCTTTCCTCTTCCGCTCTTCAGCTGCTATTCTCTTTGCATTTTCATCTTCGGTTTTAGTGTTAACAGGCTTCTCTACTTTATTTTTTTCAATAATAGCGTTCTTATATGAATTCCTTATTAATTTAATTTTTTTATTAATTGCATCTAGTTTTTCTTCTTCTTTTTCCAAATAATTGCTACTAACATCTACAGCACTCATTCCAACAACAGGAGCCATTGTTCCAGAATTTTGCCTTTTCTTTTTTAAATTGTAATCATCTCGGTTTTCCTTTACTTTGCGCTCTTGTTTAAACTTATCTCCATACAATTCCTCCAAATTATCTTTTAATCCCTCAAGCTTATTTTTCCTTAATAGAGCTGCTATGTATTCATTTACGGCAGCTGTATTCTCAGAAGTTATTTTACCAGTTTTTGAAAGAATAGCATTGTATTCAGGAACAATTTTCTTTAAATCAATAATTGCTTTCTGCTTTTCAGAATAAGCTGCAGTTTCAGAATGGATGATTGCTAGCAGTGCATTGATTCTATTCTTTTCTTCATCAGTCTTTTCTATGGCTTCCTGGTATACTCTGTTTAAGTTTTCTTTTGCAATCTTAGCCATATCAGTTTTTTGCGATAGGAAATACATAGCAGTAGTAAGAGCAACAACACTTGCTATTATTAAGCCTATTGGATTGAGACCCAACATAACAAAGAATTCCTTCATTGCTAAATTTGCAACTCTTGTAGCTCCCGTTAGATATCCTGTTGCAGCAACTTGTAATAATGTTGCCGCGGTTGATATTTTTATCCAGTATGCTTTCATTTGTTCTATAACGAACCATTTCACCACTGCAATGCTGTAATTTTTTTGCCATATAGTATTAAGCTTAACGGCAGTTGTATAAGTACCTATTATAAGTACTAAAGAGGCTATTGTACTTCCATATTTAAGGAACATAGAAACCATTGTACTTAACATCTTAACTGTCATACTCCCGCCGCTGATAACATATTTCATAGCTGGAAGAAGCTTCTCTCCAAGTTCTATTCTTATGTCCGCAAATTGTTTTTTTCTCTTTTCTATCTCAGCTTCTACGGTACTGTTCTGAATATTATATTCTTTTATAATACTAGTGCCTTCTTGATAACTCTTATTAGCTAGATCCTGAGCTGCGCGTATATCATTAACTTTACCAGCCATGGTGCTAATAACTCCAGATGCTCTTACCCCATCAAGTCCCATGTTTTTAAACATGGGTGCCAGTTTATCAAGTCCTCCCTTGCTGTTAAGAGACTCAAGAAACTGAAGAATAGCTTCATTTGCATCACTTTTGATGAGAGTTGTAAACTCAGAAATATTTTTACCGGCCATCTTCGCGAATTTAGCCGGTTCTTGATACATTTTAAGCATTAAAGTCTGAAAAGCAGTAGCTGCCATTTCTTCTTGTTGCATGTTCTGATCAAGAACGGAGGCATACCCAATCAAACTTGTTTGTGCTATTTTTGCCTGCTGAGCCGATCCTGCAACTCTGGCAGTAAATCCAACTAGGTATCCTTCCGCAGCACTTGAGTTTTGACCAACCGCATTTACGGCAGATCCAGTTGCTAACATTGCACCTCTTAACCCCTTGTTTTTGTCTTCCCCAAATACCTGAGCTAATTTTGCAATATTAAGAACAGCGTCTTTCCCTAGGTCGTCCCCAAGAGCAACTCCGATCATATTTGCAGCTTCTACAAAATTTTCGATATTTTTTTTACCTGCTTCACCTATTTTACCTGCATCTCCAGCAATTTCATTGAGTTTTGTGCGTGCAGTTCTAGTATCCATTCGCTTGAATTCCTCATTAACATCTTTTACCTCCTGAGTTGTGAGCCCCGTATATTTTCTCATTTGGCTTTGAGCTTCCTCCATGTCAGCAAATTCATCAACACACTTTCTGGCGGTTAGTGCTACGCCTGTGAGTGAGGCTATAAGCCCTGCTCCAATTGCGGCATATCTATTAAATCCATCAGCAAGTTTTGAAAGAGAGAATTCAGTTTGAGTAGCCGTTCCCTTCAACTCTTTCATCCTTAAGTTAATCTCATCAAGCTGATTCTTATACTGTTTGTATAAAGGAGAATCTCCAGGAAGTTTATTAACTATGGCATTCAGTTCCTGTTGTCTCTTTTTTAATTCTGTAACTGAGAGTCCTGCTACACCTATTTTTTCAACCAGTCCATCATATTCAGTCTGATAGCTTCTTAATTCTTCTGCTTTCTGCGCATAAGAAGTGCTGCCTTCATCAAGCTTTTTTAATTCTTTTCTGCAGTTTCTCATCTGATCTTCTAACTGCATCATTCTTTGACGTGTTGCGTCAGTCTTGATCTCTATTTCAAGCTGCACTCTATCTATTTTTAGACTCATATAATTAACCTTTTAATTGTCCAACCATCTACCATTATCAATAAATACGCCCCCATCTCTCCATTTTCCGTCAGTTAGAATCCATCTTCTTTCCGCTTCTGTGTCTGATATTGAAATAGGATGGAAAACACCTTTAAAATTGCTCTTTCTGCCATTCCTGTCTAGTTTATACTCTATATATTCACAAACATATCTTTTGTTTCTGATTTCAAATATTTTTCTAACATCATATACATTGGGATCCCAGCATTGGAATTCATAACTTTTATTTTTATCAATGGCATACTCTCCTCCATATAATTCAGTTCCAATTACTGATAATCTGAAACTTTCTCCATTGATTGCCGTATTATACTGGTTCATTATAAATTGCTCCCGGCATTCGGCTACTGTATCATTGTAGATCAATGGATACTGCAGGCTGTTATATGTAGATTTAGTGCCTGTATAGAAACCTAAATAAACGGTACTTTTTGACTCTGAAGAATCTCCGTAACTACCATTGTCCAGATATTCATTAAGAGTAGTATATTCCTGCGGAGTAGTATATTCAGAAGTCGTAATTCTTGCAGGAAGATAATAATATTGCTGCGGGTAATCTTCTCCATTAAGGTGCGCGTAATAAAATGTATAAAAATCCCTGTCACCTAACATTACAGGAATAAATTCAAGTTCTATATCAAGTGATTCCTTATCTGCATTCCTTATGAGGTCACACCACTGGTCAGACTTCTCAGCGTCACCTGCACTATTTATAATATATTTATACCCATTGGTAGAATTAATCAGAATCTCTTTCCCTGTAGGCGTGTTATTTACATTGTAATAAACTACTGAACTATAATTCGGGCATTTTACTTCCGTTGCTATTTTCTTTATTTCTGCAGGAAGTCTCCTACGGTACCAATAATTCTCACTTGGTAATTTATATCCTATATTGGCTGTTGTATGAGATTCTTCTTCATCATCTGTTTGCTCTACATCATAATCATCGGTAACATTTGCCAGATGTACCATTGTTTGAGATGAGTAAAAACTAGCTTCAAACATGATATCTACCGTTTTGTCTCGTTGGTTGACAATAAAACAGATATTAAGCAATTTTTCTACTTGTCCCATGAAATCAGCGACAGTCCATCCCGGAAGTATCTTAGCATATTCAGTAGTATCTACTCCATGGCAGATCACAATATATTTCCATCTAGATTCACTTAGCTCATCCTTATTGATTGTATAACCTAAAGATGTAATTATTTTCCTAACTATTGCACATAAGTAAGGTTGAGCAATGTATTTGCCGTCTGCCAATGGTTCCAGTTTACCGGTGCGTTCTCTCCTATTCCACATATTAACTTTCGTTTCTCCGTTAATAATCAGCGGAGAAAGGATGAATTCTGTTTCAGGATAAATTTTACTCAAAAAATCTCCTGTCAGGCTTGCCGAAGATGGAACATTAGCACTGCCAAGATTTAGTGTTGAAATAAGTTTAGTGGAGTTTATAAAATAATTGAGTTCGGAGTTACCGGATGTAATTTGTATTTTAACGCTGTCATTATCCCAATCAGTTATAATTTCAGTTCCATTGCAATATAACCGGTTATTTGCTATGAATCTGGCACTTCGGCCAGTCTTAATGATCTCTTTTTTATTCAAACGATTAAGGAATCCGTATAACTGGGCATTAACCGCATTGTCAAGAGGTAACTGCACATCATAAGTATACTCTCCATTCTTCGTAAGGAATGAATTTTCATGCTTTACTGTAGCCGAGAAATCAGCACCGAGCACAGCCAGTATTCCATCTATATAAACTTCAGTCATTGTTTATAAAATCAAATCCGATACTAAGTCCATTGAATCCACCGTAAATATTGTATTCCCATTCTACTCTTATAGCGCCTTCAGGAACAAGCTCATTGCAATGTTTATCCTCAATGATGAGGTGCTTTATTTTATTGGCTATAACCTGAAGATCTGAATAATGTAATAGCTCTTCCTCGTCAGTTTCGGAACCTGCAGATACTTTTTCAAGAATAAAAAATAACGCATGATTTTGCCCCTCCTGGTTGTCTTCGCTTACGAAACTATAGTCTTCATCCGGATAATTAGCACAAATCCATATTCCTGATTTATCTTTCAGCTTTTTAATTAAGTGCTCTTCTTTCACTGAAAGAATATATCCTTCTATGATTCTAGCTATATTATCATCGCTCAACTGCTGATTAACTTTCGCTTTTATCTCTGCTATTAATTCCCGGTACCTTACAATATTAATCATATCATGTTGTTTTGATCAGGATCAGCCATTTTAAAGCTGAATTCAACAGCCTTTAAAATGTTTCTTCTGAAGTTTCTTTCAAAATTCTGCTTACTTATCACTATATCCAGCCAGCCATCATCAGTATTTATCTGAGCCTCCTGAGCGTTCATTAAATTATGCCATAGTCTATAATCTGTTTGCAGGAAAATCACTCCAGAATTAGCCGTATATTCGTCCGTTACTTTTAAACTAAATTTCCTGTTTATGCCATACATCTCAGCTTCATCGCTCTCATTAGCTCCCTTCAGAACCATTTCACCGACCGTATGCAAAGTTTCAGGAACGTCAAACAAATTTTTAAAACGAAAAGTGTGCATCTCTATGTATGAAGTCTGATCTACTAGATAAACATAAGTTTCGTTCCCATGAGTTAATGCTATTTTGCACACGGAAGACAGTGAAAGCCCCACTATGTTCGATGCATTAATAAGCTTATCGGGACTAACATCTATCGTATAAATACCATTTATAGGAGCCGTAAAGAAAGTAAATGCAGAAGCCTGGCTATAATCCGTTTTGTAAACAACTACATCCAGTTTATCGGCAGCGGTGAAATATCCACTTATATATTCAACAGCTCCGCTTCTTGTTACTTTTTTCCTGGCATTACTTAAAAAATCCCATGATTTATTATCACTTTTCAATTGTAGTCGTGATAGAGCAACATAGCAAATAGCATCTTCTATTCCGTCAATTAAAAAAGTAAAATCACCGGCAACAGTATCCTGAGCTTTGCTAGCTGCACCATCTTCTATCCATCTTCCCCATAATGCCAATGCACATAGTTTTCCCAGTTTCCTTATGCGTACCTGGAATGATGCATCAGGAGAATATATTTCATCGAGGATGGTTTTGCCCAGATACTTTATTGTAAACTGAATAGTTGATTCTGTATCAATTACATAATCAAGCATCATTGAAGTGAAGCTCTTGCTCTCAGGTCTTTGAATTACATTCATGGCTATAACTTGCAATATTTTTTATTAGAATCATTAACGGGTAGAAGCTGATATTGATCAGTGCTATTGTTTTTGGCCTTTTTCATTTGATTAATCCATATTTCAGCATCCAATTCAATCCATTCACTTATTATCTTAATATCATTTAGAGAAGCTGGCTCTGAATTCATTGCCCCCATTTCCTTAATATACTTTTTCAAAGTACCGAATGGAAATAATTGGATAGGCATACGCTGAAGAGCCAGGCTCATAGCATATAAAGATAAAGCTTTACATGCAGCATATTTTGTTTCTGAGCTGTCTGGGTCCTGAATTAATAAATCGTCCCATCCTGCTGTTCCAAAAGCTTTTTTGACGTGTATAATCTGTGCTTCCTTAATAAATGGAACTAAAAGCATATACAATCTTTCACTGGAATTTATAGGAAAATACTCTTCAAAATCCTGAGCATTTTTTATCAGCATAAGCTGAGACAGCTTATATAATCTTGAACCGGTCCATTCTTCAGGCTTTTTGTCATTAAGATGTCTTATTAATGAATCAACAGCTCTGTAATATTCATCCATCTGCAGCTCGTCATCGCGATTTAATTGCCACTCCCATGGAAGTTTCTCATTGTCGGAATCTATTTTGAATTTTCTTCCGGAGTCTTCATGACTAAGGTCATTTTTCTGGTACATGCGTAGCGATGCCAGAATTGCTATTGGTCTTTGAATCTTATAAAGAAGATCTTTATTATCATCGCTGATCCCTGTTTCTGAATTATAGTCATCGTCAATCTTTTTGTAGAGTGGGAGGCCTATAATTCTACAGATTTCTTCTGTAGCCGCTGTGATGTCTGCTTTTATTTTAGCAAAATCATTGCTTGCAAAGTAGCTTCCAGTAAGCTCTCTTAGTTCTTTGCTTCCGTTATTGTTCTTGTTAAAAATCATAATTCCTATTTTTTATAACTTTTTAAAAGCTCGTCAGACGTAATCTTATCGTTTAATAACTTAAGCATAACACGCAATAACAGAGCGTTATCCGTATCATTAATATTACCAAAAACCCCACTTTCTGAAACAGAAAACAGTATAGAACTCATGCCTATTCCCACTTCATCTTTACTATCTTCATTTTCTTGATTCTTATTAAAAATAGATGAAAAACAAAGTTCATTTCCTTCTATTATAAATAGTCCGGTAACCAGGTACTGACAAAAAGAAGAAAACCATGCATAAATGCCCCACTTTATATGTTCAGGAAATTTTTTGCCATAGGAAGCATATAATTCTATTCTATTGGGAGAAAACGGCACCCGGTATTCTCCGTTGAACTTACTGCTATCTTCAGGATACTTTCCGGGCTTTCTATATAGCATTCCACATAAAGCATCAAGAAAAAATTCATTATGATCTTTGTTGTATGAGTTATATAGCACTACAGCCGCACGAAATTCACCAAATGTAAGATCGCTTCCGTGAGATAAAGGACCTCTGAATTTTTTCCAATATGGAAGAAGATTCTCCGTGCTGTTGAAATCTAAAGCAACCATATTGCCTTCTATCTTAAACATCCAGTCTAAAGATGAAGATAACTGGTATATCAGTAGATAATATTCCATCTTGGAAGATCGTTTAATTCCTCTGGTGGAAAGCACAAACCTGCACCACTCATTTTTTAAGTCCACAAGTTTCAACTTATCACTTTTTTTCATCAGCTTAAAGTATAACTCTAGTAGATAAACCCATTCTTTAGGTCTTATTTCCTCCCAACACTCAGGGAATTCAATTTCTTTTTTCATACTACATGTTGTTTGTTGTTCTATCTTCTGCTGATATATTGTCTTCTTTATTAATGGCTTTTCTGTATATGCCTAAAAAGATGCCTTTTTTATTTGGAAAATTAATCCGGATAGCATCATTAATAGCTTCGAGTGCTATATCTTCAGGAATTTGCGTATCAGCTCCATAGAATATCTTGAGTGCGTACAGCATTTGAGAGCCTGAATCACTTTTTCCATCAATAATGATATTTGCCAATGCAGGCGACAATCCAAATCCTGATGTAGTTGAGCTATCCGCTATCTTTGAGATCTTTGATTGAGCTTCAATGTATTTATCAATGTTCATTTCTATGGGTTCAATCTTCCATTCCTGAGTTTTACCGGTGTCGTCAACAAAGTCAACACATGTAAAAAACTTCCCGGCATTTCTCTTTCCTGCCATTACATTTGCAATTGTCTCAGTTACCTGATCTCTCAGATCTGATATCTTTTTCTGAACTTGCTCATCCGTTAAGTCAGGATAAGTATCTTCAATCATTTCTCTTTTTTCCTGCCAGTATGCATTTGGCTCATGTACTATATATGCTGCAGCTATCATGTTCTCGTTGAGATATCGGATAATCTCAGGTATGTTGTTCGCATTTTCAAGCCATGGAACTGAACCAAAAAAAGAACTCATAGAATAGAGGTTTCTTCCGAAACTCCGGATAGAGTGATATTTAACTGCCGTTTCGGTGGATGTTGGATTCCATTTATCAAAAACATTATATAGCTTGAACCATTTATTTTCATCAAAATCACCGGTAAGTATCTGTTTAACATTATCAAGAGAAGGAATATTATCTTCCGGATAAACCAGTCTGCAATCTTTTGAGGATAAACATTCAAGCTTTGCAACCCATGGCTTTCCTATTCTGATTGCTTTCCCTGAAAAATATTTCACGAATACGCCTTTCAAGTGCGTATATTCTATAAAAGAATCCCTGATAAATTTCTTATAATCCCAACTATCCAGCCAATCCTGAATATCTTGATCCTCCATCCATTCCTGACTTCTTTCGTTGCCTTCAAGCTTATATCTGTATAGCATTGGTCCCTGACCATACAACAGTCCTGTTTTTCGGTCTAATATTCCTGGGCCGAGATTGTTTTTTTCTAATATATCTCTGATAGCAACCGGCATATTATTTGAAGACCCCCATGGAACAATGCGCACACCCGCAATTGACACCGGGTCTATATCCCAGTTATTAGAGTTGCCATTAAAGAACCAGCTCATGTCATTGCTTAAACTAGAACCTAAAGCAAAAGTTCCGGCAGATGTTTCTACAAAACTATATTTCCCAATTTTATTCTTTATTTTACCCATTTTATTTCACTCCATTTTTACGTTCAGTTAACATATATATAAGTCGTTTGCGTTCTTCTTCACTCATCCCATACATTACATGCCCAATCAACCGATTCAATCCACCATACATATTCCTTGCATACCATCTGGAGTTTGTTGATTTCTTCCTGTTTTCTTTGATACCCCAAACATCTCGGTTTATATTAATTTTTTCTTTATTTTTCTTCTTTTGTCTGTTAGCTGCTATTTCAAAGGCTCTACCATAAGCAAGAAAATTCACATTTAGAATGTTTCTATCCTTTGATTTCTTATTAATACGAGAAAATATACTATCATCAAGATCACCGGTAACAATATGCCTTTGTTTCTCGATAGCGTCTCTAAACACATCGCATAGCCATTCGCCATGTTGTTCAAGTTCTTCCTGGATAAATAAAAAATTAATCTCTTTTTCGTTTATATCATCCATAACATGCTCTGTTTTATGCAAAAATAGCATAGAATGTAAGCTCAAAAAAGGACACAAAAAGCCCCGATTGAGTAAACAACCGGGGCTTTTTAGCATTAAAAAAGAGAGAACAGGAAAGGTATTTATCTTTTAAGTTACAATTATTATTTCCCTTAACCTGTCCTCTTCTTAATTATAGTCTATCTCTTAGATAAGGATTATATTCAATCATTCTTTTTTTATGTTTATCACTTATTCCGGCCGGAACATATTTATCTCTTTTCTTTTTAACTCTGATAGATGCAATTTGTTCTCTTAATCTTGATTGTATAATTTTAATTTGAGGCTCATCAAGATTACTAACAAGCTTCATTATTTCTTCTATCTTATCCATATTATTCTGTTTATTTACAAAGATAACTAATATTCGTCCATAGAAAGATAGTTTCTTTCAATGTATTCTTCTTCAGTAATACCTCCTGACCTTAATTTTTTAAAATCTGATTTATTGTATTTTATCGCTCTTCCATCTTCAAGAAGAATATGTTCAGGTTCCATGCCGGTAATATTTTCCATTTCAGAAATTACTTGAAGCGTTTCTTCAAGACTTGCATTCATAATGCTGTAAGTAACCTCCTTATTTATCATTTTTTACCTCGCTTTCATCGCCATCTAATGGCAAAAGATTAATAATAATATCAGGGATACTTCTCAGCCCTATTATTGTGCTTAATATGGTTTTCTCTGAAATATGTTCCTTGCCTTCATATAGTGCCAGAATGGTATTAATACCTTCTTCAACAGCATCAAGTACATCATTGTGGCCTCCATCTTGAATTCCTTTAATTGCTGCAGCTACATTTTTAGTTATTACTGCACCATCAATAACAGTATTGAGTGATTTCATTTAAGACCTCCTTTCTTGCAAGACAATAGCGCTGTGCATAGCCATACCAGACAAATGATTGTGAGAACAACAGAGAAAGAAGCCGCAATAAGCATTGCAGTAAATGAGAGGATTGCATTTGTTATGCGAAGAGCATTTTTAACTGATATTTCCTGTTCAAGAACAGAAGATAAAAACTGAGAGTAAACAACTAGTTTAGATTCTACTAAACTTTTACATCCTTGTGCAAATGATGTGCGCATCGGCTCGATGCTGATTACTTGTTTTTTCATAATGAATGTGATGTTTTGCATTTAGGCAGGTAACTTTAGACAAGAACGGCTGCCATTTCCCTAGTCGCAAAACATCACATTCAGAACGCCGGAGCGATAGATAAATGTTGGGAAAGGCAGCCGTCATTTCTTTATGATAAGAAACTTCTTCTTCTATGTTAATTTCGTGATCATTTTCCTGATGTCAGGAAGATGATGTATGGGCATAAAAAAAGCCCAAATTCGTATTGAGCATAAACCGAGCTCTGCGGTGTTCATAAAAAATGTAATGTTTTGCTGTTGCAAATATTGCACTAATATTTGAAACGACAAAACAAATGAGTGTTAATTATTAAACTTTATTTTTTCTTTTAGTTGCTCCTCATTTAAAACAATAATTTTAGAACCATTTTCTTGCAGTTCTTTTATTTTTGCGACTTTTGAAGGTCCAGCATCCATTCCCACAATCACTATTTCAGTTTTAGAAGTTATACCCCCTCTTAGTTCGGCTCCAAGGTTAGAAAGAATATTTTTTAAGTCATCCCGGCTAAATGCCCCAAAAACACCAGTTATAATTGTTCTTTTACCATCAAAGAAATTTGTATTTGTATTGGAGACTGCTTTTACCAATTCTTTATCATTCTCTTTTTTACCTCCCTTATGAACTTTGATAAGCGAATGATCAACAACGGAACCTGATTCCAATTTTAAAAAGACATTCGCACACATTTCAGCATCAGCCTGTGCATCATGGTGCCCAGAAACTGGTATACCTAAACCTTGACAGACTTCAATTAAAGCAAGTCCGGTCATTTCATAAGTACAATGAACATTCTGAATATTGAGATCCGTAATAGAATAATATTCACATGTCTTTCTTAACACATCAATATCAAAGCTTTGACTATGACAAACAATTGTATAGTGATTTATATACTCACGAATACACGGCCATAAATCTTTGAATGTAGGCTTATCTATTGTGTGTTTTTCAGATATCCCATGTATTGCAATATTAACCTGGCTATACTCATTTTCTGGTGGCTGAATAAGAAAACTTTCTTTTTTAACAATACTTCCTTTTTCAACTAAAATAATACCTAACTGACAGGCACTATATCTCTTTCCTGTTGCTGTCTCAAAATCAATTGCAATAAAACTATTGTTTATCTCATCTAAAATCTCTTTCTCATCATTATCATTTTTTGAATAATCAGTTATTGGCTCTTCCTCATATATGATAGTATGTTTTTCCTGTTCTAGCTTGCATTCTCTTTTTATTTTTTCGGAAGTATTTTTTTTTTGAATTTCCGTTTGTTTGTTATTTCTAATTGCTATAATAAAAATTACAAAAAGAAATATTATTATCCATTCCATATATTACCACTTATGTTTGATTAGTATTTATTTTCTTGAACCAAAAGATATGCTGATGTAAACAACTTAGCTTTATCTTCTGAAACTTCAAAGTCCTGATATCCTGAAGATGTATAAATTCTAAATTTCTGAATAAAAGTTCCTACTTTTAACAGCTTAAGGTCATCTCCAACGTACGCTAAATCTAATCCTAGGATCTTGCTTGGTTTAACCATGGATGTAGATGCCACAGACGGCTCAGCAATAGTATTCTTTATACTTTTCAAATTCATCTTATTACCATCTGACAATATAAATATAGCTGTACCTCCTTCCAAGACAGAACTCATTTCCCTACATTGCCATAACAGATGCAAATAGTCTTTCCCATTTTCATATCTAAAGTAAAACATTGTTTGGAGTGGCTTTGAAAATGTTTCTTTAGTTAGTTTTTCTGTTGTTGTATATATAACTTTATTACCAGTAAAGTCATCTATATCACAACTCTTTATACTTTGAGAAAATATATTAATGCTACAAAGCAGCATACATAATAACAATAAATTCTTTTTCATAATACTTATATTTTAAAATTTCCGCGCAATTTAGTAAAAATAATATAATTAGTTAAAAAAAAGAAGAGCTTTCATTTCTGGAAGCTCTTCTTTTCTTATAATAAGGTGGTTCAGGTGTTCAATTAAAATGCTCTTTTAAAACTGGACCGCCCTCATGCAATTCATAATTTCATTAAATTTTTCCTGTATCAAGGCTTTTTGTTTTTCGCTGGCAAATGCATGTCCTTCTTTATATTTTCTCATTAAAGAAGGATTGATATTTACCGCTCTGGCAAATTCAGATACATTAAAGAAAGGGAATGATTTAAAGAATGCAGAAAAATTATATCTAAAATCAAATTTTAGTTTCCCATCTCCCAAATAAGATGGTAATTGTTCTTCCCTTTCTTCATACTCTTCAATCAAAGATTCCAAAGAATCTTGCAATGATTCCTTAGCTTCGCTTTCTGTAAGTCCATAGCCTACAAGTCCAGGAACAGCAGGTGCATATATTCCATATCCACCATCTTTTGATTTCTCAATAATAACTACAATAGTTTTCATAACTAATATTCAAATAAAGATTTCGTTCAATTAAAAACCCCTCCTAAGAAGGAGGGGCTAGCTACTTACTATTTAAGCCCTGCATCTTTCATCATTTTTGCTAGTGTTCCGTCCGGAACTTCTTTGCTTGGATGACGGCCAACCGGAATTGAATAGTTGTAGTCGGGGTGCACATACTTGTAGTGCTTTTTCCCCTTCTTGATTGTCCAGCCTTTGGCCTCAATCAACTTGTAAAATTCCGAAAACTTCATAATGTAAAGAGCTATTTTAATTGAACAAGACAAAAGTAACATATTTGTTCCAAACTACAAACTATTTTTGGAACAAATATGTTCCTAAAATAGTTTTTTAACACTCCAAGGCAACGCCTTACCTTTTTGCCGGGAAAATCAGCGGGCAAAGTTACCAGGATGCGAACAAAGTGACCTTAATCCTTGTAGCTTGCCCGCTGATTTTCCCGGCTGGGCACAAAAAAGCACCTGCCAAAGCAGGTACTTCTTCCGCTATATTTCAAATTCTCCCTTCATCCGCATAGCTATAGTATCTTCCATCCGTAATAATTATGTGGTCTACAAGATTTATATTCATTATTTTACCTGATTCTCTGACACGCTGTGTCAATCTATCATCTTCACAACTTGGCTTTATATTCCCGCTTGGGTGATTGTGAATTAAAGCAAGACTAACAGCTCTTTTTAAAATTGCTTCTCTGAGTATGCACCTGATATCTACACTTGTCTCTGCTATTCCTCCAGCACTTATTTTTATTCTGTCAATAACTCTGTTACCTTGATTTAAAAGTAATATCCAGCACTCTTCAGTTGGCAAATCGCACAATAACGGATGAAACATTTTATATATATCAGTAGAACAGGTAATCACATTTTTATTTAAAATTTCTTCCTGCTGTCTGCGCTTTCCAATTTCAAAAGCTGCCATAATTGCCACGGCGGTAGAATATCCAATACCTTTAAACTGGCAAAGTTCATCAACTCCTATTTTTGCTAAATTACTAAAGTTATAATCACATGATTTTAATATCTTCTGCGTTAGATTAATATTATTATTTCCTAATATCGTTGCTAATAATTCAGAATTATTTAAGGCTTGAAAGCCTCTTTCCACAGCTTTATAAACTGGGCTATCTTCTTTACAATTAAGTGTTTTCATCTTTATATAAAACTTAAGCTTCAAATATTACATAAGGATTTTCTTTGTTAAAAATAGGGTCTGTAGTAGAAAGCAGCTCCCATGTCTTTCCTTGAGCTTTAAAAACTATTTCTACTAAATTATTCTCTTCCCATGTACGGATAAATTTTGCATCATTGAAATACTTGTTAATCTCATTAATTGCATTTGCCACACTGTAAATTGCTGTTTTCATGTCTGTAAATTTTAAATTCTTGAACTGGAAGCTCTTCGGGTGTTAGCCTTTTTAATTTCTTTCTCCCTGAACTGAGCTTTTTTTTATTCCGTCACTTTCGCAATCGGTATGTTTCGCCTTTGATGCTGCCGATAAAAGATAGGTACCCGCAGTTGCAAGGCTTTTCAGATAAATACTATCTCCAAAATGGAGACTGGAGATTTCTATGAAAACAGCGCATGGCCTTGCTACTTCGATAGGTACCGTAATTACTTTTGCGGCACAAAGACGAAACATGATTGCGAAAGGGAATAAATTAAGGCGAAGAGAAGAGAAGGAGAAAGAACATCTCAAAGCAAAGCTTTACCTATCTGCCAGTCTATTCAGAATGGCGCCATCAGTTACTCCCAAATGGGTGTAACTACTGCGTGAACGCAAAAAGAACAATATACCCTATTCTTGCGAAAATGGTGCCGGACGTGTTATCTATCAATGAGCATATAAACGATAAAAAGATATCTCGTCCGGCACCATTTTCGCGCCGCGCACCTGCTTTATGGGTCATTATTTGAGTGAAACGGGTCGTGTTTTATTGTTTCGCCGGCTCCGAAACAATCCTAAAACACTAATAATGAAGCATAAAACAGGTGCGCGGCTAAAAACACACGTGTTTTTAACACGATTATGCCCGACACGCGCCTCCTTAGGGTTGCGGTTGCAAGCCCCCTTTTACCTCGGAAATGTGATAAATTGTTAAATAACCGACAAAATCCCACCTATCCCCAACAAGGCATAAAAAAGCCCCACTACAATCAAGTAGCAGGGCCATAACTTCACAACATCTATTTTATTTAGGAGCAAGAGAGAATGCTTCAGAAGCTTTCCTACCACGTTCCCATGTCTTAATGTTATTCTTCTTCATTGTAATGTACTTCAATGCATCCGTTAAGTTCGTACTCTCTTTAGCCAGGCGTTCCAGCGGTAACTTATCACCAGTCTTTTGTTTTACCACCTGATTGTTACTACTTGGTCCATTAGCTATTTTAGTCTGGGTAACTTCCATCTCCGATTTAAGATTCGGACAATTGTACTGATCAATTAAAAGCTTAAACAATTTCCTATCAAGATTACCTGATAGCAGATCCATAAAGAATCTGTATTCGAGATTACTACCGATGTTACCTTGTCCTAAGCTCATCAGTTGAACCTTCCAACCAGTACGCGTACCATCTTCTTTGAATTCAATGTTCCTCTTTATCTGAGTAGCCATATCTGCACTGACTTTCTTATAGTTATTCATTGAACGGTCATACCATAATTTCAAGATCTTGCGCTTATGCGGTTCAAAGTAACGGATGAATTCATCGGCCAACTCTCTTACGCCATTAGGAGGCAGAGTATATAACTCTTTCATTATTCTATATACATTATTGGTACATGGTTGTGCCATTACCATTGATAACATATTACCAGCATCCATACCGGCTTCGATAGGCATATTAGTATTAAGGTACCGAAGTACAGTGCAATCCTGCTCCCATCCGAATTCATGCTTATCCAGCACCTCGTTAATATACCCATCTGCATAGAAGTTCCTAATACTCAGATTACAATAGAACATCTGTGCAGCACTCAATTTAGGAATGATACTTAATATATTGCATGCCATACCTTCAAGGCTTTCAGAGAACTCATCGCTAAACCAATCCAATCCAAGTACGTCCGCATTAACAAATGAGGATGATATCCAGAATAAAGAAGTCCTGGAACGAGTCTTAATCCATCTCTCTTCCCACCTCTTCATATTTCTGCCGGCATTATCCAGCTTATTCTGAATCTTATTCATTTGCTCTTCAGAAACTTTATGAGCACGAAACTTTTCTTTTATCTCATTATATTCCTGAAGAATTGATACATAAGTTTTCTTTGTCTCATTGAATACCAGTCCAGCCTGTAACATAAGAAGTATCTTATCTCTGTTATTTTGCTTGGCCAGCTTTAGCATCCAATCATATTCTCCGATATGGTTTGGGTTAGGCATATCAGTTGTTAATGAACGGCTACGGTACCAAACACTATTTCCGTACTTAACACGATATCCACGAACTGCCTTTAATAAATTTGTGAATTTCTCTTCAGGGAAGTATTTTGTTTCATCTCCAAATATACCTACATAAGAACGACCTGCTCCGATGGAAGGGCGGTCCAATGATATAAAAGTAAAATTGAATCCAGTATAGAAAGTCATTGTCTGCCTCCAATCAGTGCAGACATTATACATTCTGGACTTCCACTCTTCAGGAGGTTCCTGGTTAATTACATAATGTTTTCCGAATTCCCATCCAAGCAAATGCAATCCATCTATTAGTGACGGTATTACATTCTTATGCAAGTTGCTATAAGTATCAGAGCACCATGCAAATGGAGCACCAGGGCAATCACAAACAACTTCCTGAACACGTTCGGCCATCACCTGCACAGTTTTAGCGCTGGCACGTCCGGCTATCCAATATAATGACCATGGCATAGCTATAGTAAGCATCTGAGCTGTCCAATTAGAATAACGGACCTCTACTTCATCAGTAACTTTTAGTTTTCTTTTCTGTGTCATCCAGCATTTCCTCTACGTTAATATCTTCAACCTGCGCATCTCGTTTTAAACGAACCTTTTCTCTTTCCGGAATATCCGGTATAGAATCAATGAGAGAAGCCAACTTATAACGATCAGCCTGAGGCAATCCGATCTTTTCGGTGTCAAGTGAGTATATTTTGATAGGTTTTTCTTTCGGAGTCTCAATCTTTTCTGGGTCATTTTTATCTAAGCCTCTGACTTTCCATGCCTGGATCATCAGATTGCCATAGACTTCAAGATCTTTTGTATTTTCGGCCATTGTCAAAGCTACCTTAGCAGCTTTTTTCATTTCCTCATACATCATTTGCCTCATAGCTTCTCGTTCTATTTTATCATCACAATAGAATAGGTTTATAGCTTCAGAATACATTTCACGAGCGCGTTTAATTGTGCAATTAAACGGCTCATGCCGAAGAAAGGATACAGCATTATCTTTCCCGTATTTTCGTTCAATTCCTATTAATGTATGCAACATGTTATAGTAATTAAACTCTTCATCATTGAGATCTATTTCTCCACCGCTAGCCATGTAATCCTGAAGGCGGTCAAAATATGAAGTTTCAAACATTTCTTTTATTCAATATCTCCAAATACAATTCTTTGGAGAGCGTTATTAAATTCTACTTTCCTACGTAATTTGTCCAGCCTCTGAGCCTGCGTAACATTTTCACCTGTTTCTGCAGCTGCGGCCATTGCTATTCCTTCTTTTGCCTGTTGGTATAGTTGTCCTCTTTCATAATGATACTTAATCGGGCTTCCTATCAGATTAAAATACCATTCAAATTCTTTCCATGGTATATTGAAATATTTGGCAATCTGTATAGGAGTATACCCTATAGCTGCCAACTTCTCCAATTCACTGAAATTTATTTTATCATACCACTTAGGGTTTTCTCCCCATTGTTGTAAGTTAGCTACATCTGAATTCATAAACCTGCTTTGATTTTAGAAATATATATTGTTCTTCCATTGCATTCTCACCATAATTGCCAGATCCTTCAACTACGAAACATCCGGAAGACGTTTCCATACAAGTAATTTTTTTGTGGCTCCATGCAAATGAAAGGACGATGGTTCCATCCTTTTTCAATTGCAATAATCTTTCATATATCTTTGGCATTCTAAACTTTATAGTTTCTGATATATGAAGATGAATATTTCCTAACTTCCCTTTCTCTTTCCATTTAAGAAGTGCATTAATAATGCGTTCGTTCGTAGAATAAGTTGCTATATACAGATTAGAAATATACCCGGTATGCTGTACCAGATAAACAATAAATGTAAATGCTGTAAAACTCTTTTTTGTCTCAATAAAAAAGATTTCATCTTCATTAGGTAAACGTCCACAAAGTTCTTTTAGGTTATTTAGTTTAAACGCCATCATTATTTCAAACCTATGGCTATAAATTTTAGATTTAAGCATTTCAGCCTGAACATCGTATATGTTGAAGTATTTATTCATTAATAAGCCTTTGAACTTCTGTTAATTCAATTTCATATCCTGATAATTTAGCCCTTCTTTCAATATCAAGATGAGGTTTATTACCTTTCTTTATCTCATTAGTAACTCTCCATATATTATTTTTAAGCTGTTCTTCTCTTCTTACTAATTCAACCACTGACATGTGCAATAATTCTTTTCTTCTGGCGAATTCTTTAAAAACAGGGTGTTTCCCTAATATTGTATTATGTTCCTTATAATAGTTCAACTCATCCCAGATAAGTCTATTCTCAATATAATTATCGAGGAGTTCTCTACTGGTTTTCGCACATTCTTCCAAAGTAGAGCAATCCCTAAGTAACTTATGAAGTTCTACATACCTGTGATAAGACGAAAATTTACGCGTAACAAGCGTTTCTAATTCTACCGGACAATTCTTTTCATTAAGAAATTTAAACTCATCCCTGAATGATTTTGTCTTCGGAGTGAAATTTACTGATAGTGACTTCCAATTGACAGAATAATCCTTATCTACTCCATATTTGTCACAAAGATATTTAACCATCATCCTTTTATTAGCTTCAGGATGAGCCTTTATGATACGGATTAGAAAAGAATTGGCACCAGCTTCTGTACAAAGCTGGATGCCTCTATTGGGATTAGCTCCTTCCTGTAGCCAGGTAGTCACTTTCTGTTTCATTTTTCAAAATCTGATTTTTTAGGGAATAATTCCTTCAACTTATTGACAAAAGTTTCAGAGAATCCTGTTGTAGCATTATTCACAAACTTCTTTCCTGAAATGAGTTTATTAACAATATCCATATTCGGATTAGGTGTAACAAAAGGTAATAACCAGTTGTCCGTTTTCCAATCAAGAATAATAGGATTCCAGCCTTTGTAGTGGTAGTTGAAATAAATGGACTCAAACAAATAACCTTCTTCGTTAATTTCAGGGAATTTTTCAAAGATTTCTGCCACTTTATCCTTTTCAAAAAAGAATGGTGTGTGCGTTCCAAAATTTAGAATTGACAAATTATTGTTTTTCAATAATTCTATTGTTCTTTCCATGTTCTCTTTGTACATTTTCCCATTAAAATTGTTAGGATTCAGATCACCAACACATTTTAGTGTTTCAATGTCGCATAATGCTACTGGACTCACAAAGTAGATATCATCATTTGAGAAAATAAACTTTTCTGAAACCAAATCCGAAGAAATGGCCATTTTAAGTTTATTCATTGTATCAATCTGCGGATTATCTGAAGTACGTTCCACCTCAATAAAAATTGCTTCTATTTCTTCCAACCATTCAGGTTTATCTCCAATAATAACTATGCTACCAGGAAACCTAGCATTTTGTAAAATTGATCTCAATGCATATTTCAATTCATCTCCCTGAGCTTCAGAAGCAAGATATGGAATTACAAGTGATATTCCTCTATCTGTTTCTTTACTTTCTGCATTAATAGCTGCATCATTCTTTAATCCTTCTGACGAAACAGCCTGTTCGCCTACTGTAACTTCTTTAGTTATTCCCTTTTCAATTCCCATAATAATATTTTTTAATGTATGAACAAAGATAAATAGTAGAGATTACAGCCAAAAGGACACAAAACGCCCTGACTTATCATTACAATAAATCAGGGCGTATAAAACTATATCACACAACTTAAATTAAACCCCTCCTGTTGTGCTACCGCTTCCTGTTGTCAATCCTAAGATTGCATCAATTTCGGCTACACCGGTTTTAGGCACCATAGATTTTGTAATTCTTCCAAGCGTTGGACCTGTAATTACAGAAGCAAGATTAACAGTATGTTTATCTGCGTCTTTATTATCCTGGCTATCATCCTTTGTTATCTTCAATGGAGTTCCAGGAGTGCCGGCAATCTTACATAAATCAGTGCTTTTTGCATCACAATTAATGCCAATCGCAATAAATTCTTCATTGATATTATTCTCCATGAACTCATCAAACTCTAACGGAGTACCTGGATGTTCAAAATCAGCATGGTGAATAAAGCCTCTGGCATCATCATCTCCCTGAGATGTATGATAGATATTGATAGTGCTTTCAGTTGCATATATTGCAGCTGGAACAGCCGCAGCTTTCAATGCAAAGTCTGTTAAAAGAACTCCATTATCATTCCTTTGATACGTGATTACCTCTTTTGTACGATACAAAAGAATATAGGGTTTTTTCCCTTTTGCCCGGCCAGCGTTGGAGCTGGCTTTAGGCACAGATGTAAATGAATAAGGCATTATTTAATCTCCTATATTTAATTATTTACTAAACTCCTCCAGCTGACCCTGATCCTACCGGTGCTGGTGGAAGATAAGCGAAAATAGCTTCGGCAATCCAGAAGCCTACACCTTCCCACCATTCTGCAAAGATTTTCACTGAGTAGTTTTCAGCTTGTGCGTACATCTTTCTGCTTTGCGGATCACGTGATACAAGATGCTTAAAGTTCTCTTGTGGAGTGATAAAGAACGATTTTGAGCCGCGCATACCCTCTAGAGGAACAAAAGTAAAGTTTGTGAAATCAACTTTTACTTTTTCACCATCTTCATTCTTTGTATATGGGTATTTTGTACGATATCCACGTCCATATCTGGTAATAAGATCAGGATCAGCATGAATAGACATTTTCTTTTTCTTGTAGACTGATTTAACTTGATCTACAGCAGTGTCAATTTGTGCAACAAACTTGACATCATCAGCATCAAGAGCAAGGCCATCAAGTAACCATGTAACAGGTATTGTCTCTTTATTTGCTCTGAATCCAGTCAGCAGCGTCAAATATCCATCCATTACATCAAGTGCATTCGATGCACCATCTCCATCTTTAGCCGCTGTAGACTCAACGAACTTACCTGTTGCAAGAGCTTGTTCTCTTTCTTCGTCAAGTTTAGGGAAAATCAGCTGTTCAACGATATACTTAACGATATACATGTCTTCCGGACGAAGATTTTCATCATACATATATCCAAGCATCTGATCCATTACATCTGAAGGAACAATTGGAACATTGATCTTACACTTAAAGTTTTTAATGGTAAGAGGTGTGAATGTTGATTTTCCTTTTGGAGTCCAGTAAGGCACAAATTGTTGTAGAACAGAAGTCATCTGAGCACTTGAAGCTCTTACCTCAGTTTTATCAGTTACAATTGTACTCATGTACTGAATTGAATCACAAGAATTAAGAAGTTTCAGGAAGATTTCCATCTTTTCTCCATTGACATACTTTCCAAATTCAGTCTGAAGAGCAGAAGTATCTACAGTTGTATCACCGCTATATGCAGCTGAAACCTTACCTGAAAAATAATCAGATACATACTTATTGAATGATAAGTTCATATCCGGTTTGAATGTTCTTTCCATACCGTCTTTTCCCGCATCTAGCTTCTCACCTTTATCTCCAACAGATTCTTTTTCCAAAACTTGAATCTTAGATTCAAAAGATGTTTTTTCAGCTTCGAGAGTTTTTATTTTAGCCTGAGCTTGTTCCAAAGCTTCAGCAGTTTTTTTACTTTCAGCTTTAATATCTTCTAAAGCTTTTTTCGTTTCTACCCCATCGGCAGATCTATCTTCAGCCTCATAGGTTGCTAAGTCTTTTTCAAACTCAGCTACAAATCTTTCTCCCCACTTTTCTGTGAGCTTTTGTTTTTGTTCACTAAGCAACTTTGATTTACCATTTTCGTCTTTGGCGAAAGAGGATATATTAAAGAAGCTCATGACAGAAGCAAGCACTTTCTCAAACATAACAATTAATTTTTAGAATGAATATATTCGTTAATTACAGCATCTCTTCGAATATCCCTGGACCTCCTAATAGCCATTTGCATTGTTCCAATACTATCTATCAAGCCATTTTTTTGTGCTTCAGCAGCATAGAACATGCGGCCGGCAAGGATCCCTTCAATTTTTGTGTCAAGTTTGTTACCTCTCGTACGTTTAACTGTGTCCTGGAATCCTTTGGCGAGCGGATCGAGTTCTTCTTCAATGATTTTTCCATAATCTCCTTGTTTTGCTAATTCAAATGGTTTATTCTTATAATCAGACAATGAGCTGTATATCACATGTTCCTTGACTCCATTTTCTTCATAATATTTGGCGTAATCCATAAAACTCATCATTACACCAATACTTCCAAATTCAGAACTAATGTTATTACTGGCTATAATTTCATCGCAATGGCATGCCACATAATAAGCAGCACTGGCACATAAGTCGCAACATGCTACTACTGCTTTATTATTTTTCTGTGCATTTTTAATTGAAGTTACAAGCGGAGCAATAGCATCTACACTACCACCGCCTGAATCTATATCAAGAACAATAGAATTAATTTTATCAGAAGAAACAGCTTCATCAATTTTAGCTGCAATTTCAGAAGTTCCATAGCTACAATATGTTCCATATTTCAACATTGTTCCATGTATTGGAATAATTGCTACACTATTTGCGGGTGCATCATTAAAACCTTTTCCGGCTTTAGCCTCTTTCCCATCAGACATAAAAATGCATAATGGTTTTTTATCACTTAAAATTGATGTATCTTCTGCAGAAACATCTTTTTCAAGCATTTTATGAATAACAATCTGATGCATCTCTATCTCTTTAAATGAGATGAACCAGTTTCCACGTAATATGGATGAATATAAAGAAGAAAAGCTCATAGCATTTTACATTTGTATATATGCAAAAATACTATGAGCTATACTATATCAAAAGGACTTAATTTATGTAGTAAGCAGCTTAGATATTTCAGGTGTATCCCTTTTCATAGATAACAGGAAATACTGAGGAGAACCCTCTTTCGATTTAGTAAGCACTACCGGATGGTTTTCATTACCAATGATTTTTGATACCCCATCAGTATAGTCCAATTTTAAAATAATTAGTTTTTGAGCAATGTCATTAATTATAGTTTCGGAGGAAGAAGATGAATCTGTTACCTTTATACTAATCTCCTGACTACTCATATCACCATTAAGTGAGCTTTCCTTTAATTCAGCTGAGCTCATCGGTACCTTTTTCCATGTTCCAGATATCTTAATAGAATTCACACCAATAGTTTCTGATATAATAGCATCATGAACCGACATGTAATACACTGAAAAAATTTGTGATATTTTACTATTCATAAATCTATAATTATTTATTAATTAGCCATTTACTTAAATTAGTAAGTAATTAAATATTTAATATCAAACATATAATTACTCATTTTACAACACTATTTTACAATCGGTTCAAAAAGAGATAATTGAATTTCTTCACGTATCTTTTTTATTTCATTTTTTCGGTTTCTAAAATCTATTTTCTTAATCATATCATAATTGATCTTATTATTTTTGATATCATAATTGTCCAGGAAAGCTTTTATTATTTTATCCTGTTTATAGCCTTTGCTATATCCGGTGCAGAAAAATTCTCTAACCCGAAGTTTAAAACATGCGTCCAGATAGTCTTGTATCTGCTTTTGTTTCCACTTTGGAACGAAAATAAAATTCTCGCGAAGAATTCTCCAGTTATATTCCTCTGTCGGCAAATATAGCTTAAACGGATAATCTCCAAAAGGAATCTTAGGAGGCCTATCTGAAATAGTAATCATTGCATTGATAAACTCACCTATATCCTTTGTTCTTGTCAATTCAACTTCACCTATTTTAGTAAACCCAAATTCATGATATAAAAAATCCTGTAGTTTGGGTTCAAGGTCAATGATAACATAAGGTTTTTCTCTTTCCATATAAATCTTTTTTTATAATTAATACATACCTACAACCTACAATCAACATATAACTAATTAAATAACAACTAATTAAGTATAATAAACAGGTTGTAACCAGTGCTTTGGTTGTAAGCGGTTGTAAGTAGGTTGTAACTTGTTTTTGTAAATCGGCTTACAACCTTTTTTATTTTGATTTTCAACCATTTAAGCCTATAATATTATAACGGTTGTAAGGTTGTAAGCTGATTCAATTATTTTTTTTCGCTTTTAGTTTTTTATATATTTACCCAATTATAAAATTTATATATATACAACACATAAATAATGTGTGCGTATTAGAACCGTTGAATAACATTGTATCCATATCTAGAACCTTTTCCTGGTATTTTTTTTCCTATTCTTGAATATCCAAGCGATTTCAGTGCTTGCCCTATCGATATATCATCTATCTTCATGGATGATGGTATTTTTTTTGCATCTTTCAGATCAGTTAAAATTTCGGCTGGCATTTTAAATTGTGGTACCTCATTACTTTCAGGAATACGGTACCATTCTTTTATTAATTTGAAAGCAGAAGTCTCGATAACATATCTCAAATTATACGCCTGCAGATCCTCGTAGTCTTTTCTATTAAAAACATAATCAAATTCTGATCCAAAGAAAAGAGCTATTGCTTCAGCCCAAAGTTGATCCACATCAAGTTTACTTCTATAATCCTTTATTTCGTCTATTTCTATTGTTGCTAGTCTTCTTAATAGCCCGGAATCAGATGTAAATAAGAATCCACCCATTTCTTGCGTTTTATTTGAAGTGAAAGCGCAACTGGCTATTCGTTGAACTCTACTTGAAAATGATTCACCAGGTAACTTCCTATCTATCATATTCAAGCTCATATTCTTCTTAAATGTTTCAGCTGTGCTTTTCGTTATTCCAACCATTTCATCAAAATTTATTATAAATTTGGTAGCAAAACAGTCTGTCATTCTAAATATTCTTTCGTCCTTATCTGAAATAACATAATATTCAAAAAGGCTTTCAGGTACCAAGCTTTCTATAATAGTTGTTTTACCAATTCCACCCTGTGCGTTGAGAAAACCAATGGCAACATCATTACCTCTTTCTCCATACACACTTGCTACAGTTGCCACTAGCCACTTCTTGAGAATATACTTCATTCTATTTTGGTAAAAGTCATTTTCCCGGTCAAGAAAGTCATGTGCTTTAATATAGCTGCAAAAAAAGTCTATCATACTGTTACCTTTCCACTTTCCTTTCAAAGAATCAAAATATTCCATAATAGGATTAAAAGCTTCCATTTGATTAGGATTCGTTATTATCGCTTTCAGCAAAGATTTGCTGCAGGTAATACCTTCGTCCATCATATGCAGCATGATATCATTTTCAGTGATTGCATGTGCATATTCAATATTATTGCTCACAATATAGCTTTTGCTGGTATCGAATATATTTATCTTAATAGAATAGTTCATTTCTAACCATTCTTTAATAGATTCAATACGTCCGGCTTGTTTTGAGCTATTGTTTGTTTTAGTGAGTTCTCTTTTTATCATAATCTATTTTTCCCATTTCAATCGTCTGTTTTCTCCAGGCAAAAGAACAACATTAAACATTTCATCCATACGCGTCCTTATAAAATTGCCGTAACGTACTTCTTTTATATTCCCGTTATTATCTTTTGCTGCTTCAAGTGTATCAAGTGTGAAGTTGGAGGTTGCATATGTACGTCCTCCAAATTCATACCTTATAGAGAATAAATCAACGACAGGTTTAACAATGTTCCCATAATCTCTCATCTCTAGATTTTCTCGGCCCATTTCATCAATAAATAGTGGGCAACTTTTCAATGACTCAATTCCATTCCTGGTAATTATATCAATAAGTTGTTTAGCATGTATTGAAGTAGTTATTTTATGAGTTAACATATCTTGTATTGCAAGGTATGCATACATGAGCACGCTCTTACCGCATCCCACTTTCCCCATCAGGTAGATACCCTTATGGATATTCCATTCACATTTATCTTGATTACCCTGAAGGTAATAGTATAGCTGCCGGACAACTTCCTTATTATGCTTATCAATTTCAAACTCACGAAAAACACCTCTTTGTGTGAAGATCTCTTGAGTTTTTACCAGTAATAAATCAAAAAAATCCCTATCAGAGATATGAGTATAATGAAATGAGTACAGATCAGCTTTCAAATCTTTTTGTTTCTGAACAGATTGTTCATAAAAACTTTTAATCAAAGTCGGAGTCGCCATGGTTTGTTTCTTTAGGTGCCTTATAATTTTTCTCAGTTACTTCGAAGAATTTTCGATATCCATTAGCCATTGAGTATTTTAAATACCTGATGGCTTTACCCGGATCACCAGAAGATAATTCCTCAAGATATTCCAAAGCCATTTGCTCTTCCCTACTCTTATAGCTTTTCCCAAATGTTTCGAGAAGATATTCCTTCCAATACTTCCAGGTATCAATGAAAGCCTGTTCATCGAAAGGAATATTAATGTCCACAGGATCAATAGGATTTTGCATCAGCTTATCGAAATCATTAGCCAGATCTTTAAGCTTATCAAATTCGCGGATGAACCTTTTTACTTTGTTTTGTGATATAGTCGGTATTCCGGAGTCAATATAGCTATCAAACTCATTAGAAGATTTTTCAAATTGCTTCCATATTTTTTCCCAAGTTTGTTGCATGTTTATTTTGTTTTAAATCAGATAGAGTTAATTACCGGTATTCCGGAATATGATTAAGATTTAAATATGATTTTCATTTAGAATATTTACAAAT
>JGI20225J20221_1000465_pt1 | contig 72607 bp, 63 predicted proteins | sample BioMet4_FD_20221 | JGI IMG/M metagenome (IMG submission 20221) | reverse complement strand
GCGGCCTGCCGCCAGCCATGTATCGTCAGGCCGCCAGAGGCCTGGCCGCATAAGCTGCAGATTTTGGGTGTTCACACTCTGCACTGTTCTTGACTTCTCTACTTCATGATATAACTTATATGTATCGTAAAACAATTTACTTGCGTTTGACATTCCCTCTGCTCCATTCGTAACAACATAATGCACACAAGCTAATTGTATACTTAGGCCAGCCTCATTACGAAACTTATCATCTATATGTAATCCAAGCCTCTTAGCACGCTTTATATATATAAAAGAGAGATTTTTAATTTCATCTTTTGGAACATTCAGGCAACGCCCAAATCTAAAATATAGGTCAAAGAGGGCTACCGCTTCTTCTAGTTCCCACTTTACCTTAATCACAGGAATCACCATCTTGCTTCTTGATGTACTTTCCACTTTTTATTCGGAAATCTGTTGGCTTTTCTGCTTTTGCTGGGATAGCCCAAGAGTAGCCAATACGAACAGCACCAGGAATTCTATCTGCTGCACATAATACCTGAATCCTTCGTGGTGAAATGCCCCATTTTTCAGATGTTTGGCGGATTGAAAGATATTCCATGAATGATATCCTCCTAAAAATCTCAAACAGAAATTACTAAATTATTCATAATGAATTATAGTCCAAAGCGCGAACAAAGTCAACGAAGGATATATTTAGTCAGAATATTAAGAATTTACAAACTTACAAGCAGTGTATTACCTGTACGAATTCACTATTTCGAAGCAGATCATTGTATTGACTGTCAATAAGACAAATGTCCTTTTCAGAATAACTATTGTATACCTTATGGCAGGTGCGTCTTGCTTCTTAAAACTGATCCAGCATTTTTAAAGCCACCGAAGAAACGACTACTGCATCCATACCAATATCTTCTAGCGCCAAGGCTCTTGCTGCTGCCAAAGGATTCTGAATTGGAGAACCATTCAATTCAGACCAGCTAAAATTGCCGGCAAACTGCTTTTTGTGGCTTTCCTTGCTGTAGACCTCATAGTTAAATCCGGTTGCGATTTCCGTCAAATGTAAATAAGAGCAATCATCCACTAGATAAAGGGCTTCAAATATATCCTCACTCACTATTCTTACCACCCCTATTCTCAAGCTCCATAAGAAATTTAGCTCTGCAAGCATTATATTATAAGTCTTTCCAGATTTCTGATTCTAAGTCTTTTGCTCATCGATCAAAAAAAGGTGACTATATTTGTTCGGGTATGTCTGTAAGCGTTATTACAAGCCAACATTAAGAAATGTTCCATCTAGGCATGAGAAAAGCGATTCCATAAAGTACATCATTTTCCTTTGAGTCTCAGGTGTGCAAAGCCCTCACAGATTGCTGAATCTTCCATTGAGAAAATCCATAACTCAAAAGAATGAATAGTCTTTAAATAATGCTCCACTTTAAAAAGCCATTGACTGAGCGCGTATAAAATCAGTATATTAAACTTGTATATTGGTATAAATTTTGCTATACTGATACATAATGATACTAAATACTATCGCAAGAAGAGGTGAGTATATGGATGCGGCGCTTTATGCCAAGATACTTTCAGATAAAAGCATTACCGATTTGAAAAAAAATCAAATACAAATTCCCTGATATTGACATAGAAGAATTCATAGCGCTGTTGAAATCCAGCGTTTATAAAACTATGCCCATCCTGGACTTTGCTGGGAACAATCTTGTTTATATGGAAAATGCGGCACAGGTACGGATGAAGGCAGTGAAACTCCTCCTCACGCTCCAAAGTTCAAACGAAGCTTTTGGGCTCAAGGCAATGGAGGATGAAATCGCATCTTCGCTTACCATAGAAAGCATTGATTTCTCACGGGATAGCGTAAGAAAAATACTGCGCGGTTACGCGCCTGTCGACGAGAGTGAGAACCGTATCTTTGGCATGAAAAAGGGCCTTGAGTTTATTTCTGATCCTGACAACGAGATCTCGGAGGATAACATACACACTCTTTATGATATAGCTATCGGCCAATACTTGCCGGAAAACGACAAACTAAAGCCGGGCGTCTTCTATCGTCACGACAGTGTGTATATCATTGGTCAGGAACTGGAGCATATCGGCCTGCCTTATGAAAAGCTTTCTGAATATATGAGCAAATTCGTAGCCTTCATCAATGCTGAAAGCACGATGAACGACTTGCTCAAGGCGGCGGTTATCCATTTCTATATTGCTTATCTGCATCCGTATTTTGACGGCAACGGTCGCATGGCCAGGCTTATACCTCTATGGTACTTGAAGAGGCAGGGTTACTCATCAACGCTGTTTATCCCGTTCTCCAGCTACATCGAGAGAAGCCGAAAGGGATATTACAGTGCCTATTTGCTGGCCGAGAGGAATGCGAAGATCAGCGGCGTGATGGATGTAACGCCGTTCCTAGTCTACTTCATTGAAAATGTATACAACAAACTTGACAGTGCTCTGCCGCAGGTCAACACGATGGTCGCTTTCAACAAAGCATTGGATGACGGCCAAATCACAGAGAAAGAAAAGGACCTTTGGAACTTTGCCCTGTCCGCATACGGGAACGGCGAATTTTCGACCAAACAGCTTGAACGGGACTTCGGCAACGCCGCCTATGCCACGATACGCGGTTTCGTGCTAAAATTTGAGAACCTTGGCCTTTTGTCAACACAAAAATATGGGAATAAAGTGAAATACTCCGTGCGGGATAAATAATTCAGCTCAAAAGACTTTCTCACCGACACTGACTTTCCACACACAGATCAAATTTTTTGTGTCTTATAAGTATGCCGCTCCACGGGAATGGCTTCCAAGTTACACCGAGATGTGCGTAACAAATAATAAAATCAAAAGGCACGGTCATGGGTGATTCATCACTCCATTTCCGTGCCTTTTTCCGATTGTAGGCTTTTGGATTTTCTGGCTTGCGGGTAACGGGATTCAGTGCGCCCCAACTTCCTCGCCGCGTTGCGGCAAGCGCCCGCCGCTTTTTCTTGGACAGTTTTTCATAGGGAATGAACTTTTCCATTTCGTTAACCTCCCTGGCTAAACAAAAGACTTAGGCTAAAACGGAGCCAGTTTCTATTTTAGCCTAAGTTCATCAAAATATCAACGCCGCGCGATTTCGCTATGATATTCCTCAAAAAAACGGTTCAGCAGTTTCTGGTGCTTTTTCGATTTATGTATAATGAGGTAGCCGTCATGGCAGTAAAAATCGATTAACCATACCTTGGCTGTCACAGATTGGTTATAGAGTAAAACGCACCTCAGTTTTCCCGTAGAGGTCCAATCTTGAAAGGCGCTGTCGGAATAGCCTGTCAGCTGCGCCATTTTGCTTTTGGTCATGGCATCCGGTGCGGCAAACCACTCATCCTCCAGCCAGAGGCGAAATTCTTCTACAGGCAGCCTTTGTGCCCCTTTGCCGTGCTGATGCGGAGTAGCAGAAGAAAAGGCTCCGCTGGGAAGCATATACTTTTCCGGACGCTCTTCCATCTCTTCCAGATAAGAAATGATATCCTTCAGCTTGACCCGAAAGTTGCGCGTCTTCTTGCCGCTGTCCTTGCAGGGGATGTAGCCATTTTTCAGCATATAGCTGGCTTTACGCTTGCTGATGTGCAAGATCGTGCGCATTTCATCCAGAGTCAGGTTTTCAGGATACCGACCCTTCAAATCGGCATACTTGCTCATTTTTTGGAGCCCCGTCCGGGCTGTTGCTTTTTGCACCGATATAGCACCACGCCCTTGTAACGGTCGTTACCTGAGGAAACATAGGATTCCAACATCTTCTCCCGGCACATGGGCGCCAGCAGCACCTTTCGGCAGTATTGGTTGGATACCCCCAGTATACTCGAGATCTCAGAAGCGGTTCGCGGCTTGGCGCAGTATTTTTGGATTTCCTTGCGCTGGTCAGTGGGTGAGATGCATTCGGTGTAGCCGCTGGCGAGAACAAAGTCGATCACGTCCTGTTTGGCCACATGATATTTGTTGGTCACAAGATAACAGGAGATCAGGTTGCCCTTCAGCATGTGGTAAACGGTGTTGATTCCGAGGTGAAGCATTTTGGATACATCCTCGGGAAATACGCAGTCGGGATATTTTTTGAACTGCCGCTCCAGCTTTTTACGGAGTTGTTCCTGTGTCATATGGATTCTTCCTTTCCGTTGTTTGCCGACGGCAGAAAGGAGAATCATTCTAAAATCAGGGTTCTGTTTCTTGCAATTTTACAAGGCCGGTTCTTGAAAGGCGCATGGCATCAGGGAATTTCATCTTGCAGTTTTCTTGCACTTTTGCAGAAAATCAGCAAAACGGGGGCATTTTTGCCTGAAATCCGGCTGATGTACCGGAGTGCTCATGAGCCCTTATTTTATCAGGGTTTGCTGGCGCAAAGCCTTGGAAACACTAGGTTTCACGGCGGTTTTTCCCGTGATGAATCGTGAGGTTCTGTGAGGTACTGTGCCGTTTCCTCAACGGCTTATCGCATCTCCCGGGGGCCGGGACGGTAATCCTCGCCCCGTTTTGCCATGGACAAAGCCCCGGCCGAGAGTTCTGTCAGGCGAGGGGCAAACATCTCCACGCCGCCCTGAGGGAGTGCGGCGAGAAGCGTGATGTCGGCGCCGTAGTCCGCGCTTTCAACAACGCCTCCGATGGCTGCCAATTCCAGCTTAACCCGTTCCAGCAGGGGGTAGGTACAGGGTATGTCCCACAGCGTCCACAGGCTGACTCGGCTGACGCCGGCGGCGTCCAGTGCGTCCTTCGCACCTCTGGCATAGGCCCGGGTCAGCCCACCGGATCCCAGCAGCACGCCGCCGAAATAACGGGTCACCACGCAGCACACATTGGTGACCTCCTCCCGCTGAAACACGTTCAGCATGGGCTGACCTGCTGTGCCCTGAGGCTCGCCATCGTCGGCGTAGCGCACCGCACCACCCTCCCGGAGCAAATAGCACCAGCAGTTGTGGCGGGCGTCGTAGTATTGCTTTTTTGTCTCCTCAATGCGGGCGCGGGCCTCTGCCTCGCTCTCCACCCGCCAGATATGGCTGATGAAGCGGGAGCGTTTTTCCATGAATTCGCTTGACCCGGCCTCAAAGGGCACCAAATATCCGTTCACGAATTGTCATGGGGGTTCTCAGCCTCCCCCACGTAAGGAGCCACCTGCCCCAGAACCCGGGGAGCGCACACGGCGGTCACGTCGATGGTCTGCGCGTAGTCCACCTTTTCCACCTTTGCATCCCGATACAAAATGTCCAGGAGCCCGCCCTTGTCATAAGGCAGGTGGATAATCACCCGTCGGGCGCCCTTATCCAGCCGCTGGTCAATAAGATGCAAAAGCTCCTGTATACCCTCGCTAGTTTTGGCGGAGATGGTCACCATATCCGCCCCGTGGGGCAGGATCTCACCGCCTGAGAGATCGCACTTGTTGAAGACCTCAATGCGGGGAATGCCGCTGGACCCCAGCTCCGCAATCAGGTCCTCCACCACCTGAGCCTGTTGCTGCCACTCAGGGTTGGACACGTCAATGACATGGAGCAGAAGGTCTGCGTATTCCAGCTCCTCCAGCGTTGCCTTGAACGCCTCTACCAACTGGTGGGGAAGCTTGCGGATAAAGCCAACGGTGTCGCTGAGGACCACGTCCAGTGTATCACTGACCGTCAAAAGCCGGCTGGTGGTGTCCAGCGTGTCGAACAGGCGGTTGTTGGCGGAAATGGATGCCCCTGTGAGCTGATTCAGCAGCGTGGATTTGCCCGCGTTGGTGTAGCCCACGATNGCCACCACGGGAATCTCATTCTTTCGCCGCTGCTGACGCTGGGTACTCCGGACCCGGCGCACGTCGTCCAGGTCGGAGCGGAGCTTGTCGATCTTTTTGTGAATCAGCCGCCGGTCGGTTTCCAGCTGCGTCTCACCGGGGCCCTTGGAACCGATGGCGCCCTTGCCGCTGGTGCCGCCCTGCCGCTCCAGATGGGTCCACATGCCCGTCAGGCGGGGGAGGAGGTACTGATATTCCGCCAGCTCCACCTGTAAGCGGCCTTCCTTTGTCTTGGCACGCTGGGCAAAAATATCCAGAATCAGGCCGCAGCGGTCCAGAACCTGAATGCCCAAAAGCTCGGTCAGAACGCGCTGCTGAGAAGGGGCCAGGTCGTTGTCGAAAATGACCATGGTGGCCCCCACATTCTCACAGTAGAGCTGAACCTCCGCCACCTTCCCCTCGCCGATAAAAGTACGGGGGTCGGGTTTTTCCCGGTTTTGAGTGATGATGCCCTCTGTTACTCCTCCGGCGGTCTCCACCAGAGCGGACAGTTCCTCCATGGTGGACTCGTCGGCATTACCTTCCTTATTTAGTACCGGTGAGTTCAGCCCCACCAATACCACTTTATCTCGGATTTCGTTTGTTTCCTGCATAAATCTCCTTTTCCGCTTCAGGCGGTCATACGTGATAAGCCTCCACGACCTCGCCGATATACATCCGGTGCCAGTCGCCGTCCTTGTAAAAGGGGGCTTCCGCGCCGTGATCAATCACGAACTCCGGCTTCATGTCCTGCGCGTACAGCTTGCGGCACACCAGCACCAGCTCCGCCTCGTCGAAAAAAGGGGCGTCGCCCGCGCCATAGCATACCGTGAGGCCGCAGGTTGAAATTTTGTCCGTATCCCGACCGCTTTTGGTTCCGCACAGGAGCAGGACGTCTTTGCGGCTTTCCGGAAGGACGGACACGGTGAAATAGTCGTGTGACTCCATAAATTGAAAGGTATAACGCGACTGCCGCACATATACCGTACAGACAGGCTTCTGCCAGAGTTCCCCCAGACCGCCCCAACCAATGGTCATGGTGTTGCAGGCAGTCCGGTCCCCTGCGGTCAACAGAGGAGTCCGTCCGGTGAACAGACGGAGCGCTTCCAAGGAAAGGTCCTTGGGATTAACAGCTTTCAGTCGCATGGCAATCGTCTCCTTTAATGTTGAACATAGCGGTATTATTATATCCGCTCCGCCGGAAATTGTAAAGCGGGCGAATACGCAAAAAAACCCCGTATCCTCACGGATACGGGGTTTCGTGAACGTGTCAGTGGACTTACTTGTCCAGACCGAACTTCTTATTGAACTTGGCCACGCGTCCGCCGGTATCTACCAGCTTCTGCTTGCCCGTAAAGAAGGGGTGACACTTAGAGCAGACTTCCACCTTGATATTCTTCTTGGTAGAACCTGTCTCAATCACATTACCGCAGGCGCAAGTAATAGTAGTCTGCTGATAATCGGGATGGATTCCTTCCTTCATTGCTCGTGTTCACCTCTTTCGATCCTGTTGATTCTGATAAAAGCCTTCTCACAAAGGCACAAGTTAGTCTAACACAGTTTTTTGAGTATTGCAAGGATTATTTAAGAAAATTTGTAAATAACAGATGCTCACCGCTATTTCAGGATGTTCCGGATGGCCCGCAGGCAGAGTTCCACTTCCTCAGCCGTGTTTTCCGGCCCGAAGGAGAACCGGACCGTGCCCTGGGGGAAAGTGCCCAGCGTCTTGTGGGCACGGGGAGCGCAGTGCAGCCCCACCCGGGTCATGACTCCGGCCTCCTGCTCCAGGGCATAGGCCAGCTCCGCGTTGTCCGACGGGGAGAAGTCCACGCTGACGACCCCCAGACGCTCTGCCAGCCGGGCTTGGTCAGAAATACCTGCGACTTTTGCGCTTGAAATTCCGGAAAGTCCATGCAAGAATTGAGAAGTCAGCTCCATCTCATGCCGATAAGCCGCCTGCGTACCGTTTTCAAGTGCCAGCAGTGCCTGCCTTAAGCCGATGATGGCGGGGAGGGGAAGGGTACCGCTCTCAAACTTGTCCGGCAGGAATTCGGGCTGTTCCTCGGAGTCTGAACGGGAGCCGGTACCGCCCTCAATCACCGGACGCATGGCCGCCGCTAACTGCGGCGTGACCAGAAAACCGCCCACACCCTGAGGCCCCCGCAGACTTTTGTGACCGGGGAAGGCCAGAAAATCAATGCCCATGCGCTCCATGTCGATGGGATAGATCCCGGCGGTCTGAGCCGCGTCCACCGCGAACCAGACGCCCTTTTCCCGGCAGAGGGCACCGATCTCGCCCACGGGCAGGATTGTGCCGCAGACGTTGGAGGCATGGGTACAGAGCACCGCCTTTGTGTTGCTCTTAAAGCAGGCCCGGACCGTCTCCGGATCCAGCGTTCCATCCGGTGCGCACCGGGCCGCGCTGACCTCCACGCCTGCCTGAGCCAGCGTATACAGAGGACGCATCACTGCGTTGTGCTCCATGGAGGAGACGATCACGTGGTCGCCGGGAGAGAATGTTCCCTTCAAAAACTGGTTCAGCGCGGCGGTGACTCCGCCGGTAAAGCAGACGCAAGTCTCTTTTGGCGCGGAAAACAGCCGTTTCAGCCGCTCCCGAACGTCCAGCACCTGGGCCAGCAGTTCATAGGACCGCTCGTATCCGCCCCGGCTGATATTGAAGGCTCCATTTTCAATCAGATCGGCCATTGCCCGCCCCACGCCGGGGGCCTTGGGAAACGAAGTGGCGGCGTTGTCAAAATAAATCGTATCCATGGCGTTCCTCCATAAATTGTCGTTATTGCTATCTTAGTATGAATGCGGAAAGGGTTCAATCGGCGAATGAAATTGTTGAGTGGGTATGTATTGAAAAGACCGATGGACATTGAGGAGCGGAGCCACGTCTTTATGACATGCCTCCGCCCCTTTTTATGCGATTTTGCAGGGCACTTAAGCGTTCCCCCGCTGAAGCAGACGCTGATAGATCATCTCCCGCTGTTCCTGAGACAGCTGGTCCTCCGGTGTGAAAATTTGCGTTTTGGCTGTTGCTGCCGCTTTCAGCACATCCTTCGACGGGGTTTGATCGCAGATCAGGACGCCGATGTCTGAAAGGGATGCGAAGGTAAAGGGATGATTTTTACCGATCTTCCCGGCGTCCAGAAGCATGATGGAAAACGCGGCCTTGCGAATGATCTTCTGCTTTAGCTGTGCTTCCTGAAGAGAACCCACGGTAAATCCGCTGTTTACCGTGAAGCCGGAGGTGGCCATCACCGCCACATCGATGTTCATGCCGTCCAGCATGGACTCGGCCTGCGGGCCGGAGCAGGAGAGCGTGTTGGGAGACACCTGGCCGCCAAGCAGCGTGACGTTGAACTGGCTGCTGGGAGCAAGTTCCGCGGCAATGTTAGCGGCGCTGGTCAGAATGGTGTAGCTCCCAGACTTGAGGCGACGGGTTAGGGCGGCCACCGTGCTGCCAGCATCCAGATAGTAGGCGTGGTTGGAGCGAAACAGCGAGGCGGCGAGCTTTGCGATGCGCTCTTTGGCAACGGAATTCTGATGAATGCGCTCGGAAAAGGCGGTTTCCAGGCCCGCGATCTTTGGCATCTGGGACAGCATGGCCCCCCCACGGACTCGGACGATAGAACCATTTTTTTCCAGCTTGTCCAGGTCTCGCCACAGCGTCATGGGGGAACATTGGCCGATCAGAGGGAGCAGATCGCTGTTACGGGCTTCAACGTGCTCCATAATATAGGATAGAATAGCAGATTGTCGTTCGTTCAGCATGTTACATCACACTCCCACATCCAGCGCCACACGCGCCGTTTCACGCTTATTCTACCGCATTTAGGAGAAAAAGGCAATTTGAAATTCGGGGGAACTGACTGTCTGTGCCTCAAATGCCCAACCGGTTTACCCGGAGCTGCTCGAGTTCGGTGCAGTTGTGGGTGCAGACGTGGCCGGGCAGCGGCAGGATGCGCTCGTGAATAGCGTCCACGATCCACTCCGGCTGGGGGAAGAAGGCGTTTTCCAGCTCATGAGGCGGGGTGATCCAGTCTTTGGCGCCCACCACAACGGGCGGCGCGTCCAGATAGTCGAAGGCCAGTTCCGTGATATTGGAGGCTAGATTCCGCATGATGGAGTTCCGCTCGCAGGCGTCGCCCGTAATGACGATGCGGCCCGTCTTTTTAACGGATTCAATGACTTTTTCATAGTTAAAGGGAACCAGAGACCGGGCGTCGATGACCTCGGCTGAAAGACCGTATTTCTCCTGTAAAATGTCGGCGGCTTTCACGGCGCGGTACAGAGTGGCGCCGATGGAGAGAATGGTCACATCGCTTCCAAAGCGCTTCACGTCGGGCTCGCCCAGTGTGATCTCATATTCCTCTTGGGGGACACCCTCTTTGTGGAACAGCTCGCCATAGTCGTAGATGCGCTGGCTTTCCAGAAAGATAACGGGGTCCGTTCCGTTCAGAGCGGATTGCATCATGCCCTTGGCATCGTAGGGCGTGGCGGGGAAGACCACCTTCAGTCCGGGAATGTGGGCGCACAGGGCGGACCAGTCCTGAGAGTGCTGTGCGCCATATTTAGAGCCCACACTCATGCGGACAATCACCGGCATTTTCAGCACGCCTGCGCTCATGGCCTGCCACTTTGACAGCTGGTTGAACAGCTCGTCTCCCGCCCTGCCCAAAAAGTCGCAGTACATCAGCTCCGCAATGGCCCGGCCACCGCTCATGGCGTATCCCACGGCGGCGCCCACAATTGCGGCCTCGCTGATGGGGGCGTTGAACAGGCGGTGGTAGGGGAGAGTTTCGGTAAAGCCGCGGTAGACAGCATAGGCGCCGCCCCAGTCCCGCACATCCTCGCCAAAGGCTATCAAGGTGGGGTCCTCATAGAACTTCTTTAAAATGGGCTCCGCGATGCCGTCGCGGACCTGATAAACCTTGTTTTTGCTGACGGGCTGGCCGTTTTTATCCAGCCCTTGCCGAACCTTCTTGGTCAGAGCTACGGCCCGGGGAGACTCCTCGTAGGGTACCAGCGTCTCAGCCCTGCGGCTTTCGTCCATGGAACGAACATGGCCGTTGGAGAACATCAGATTGCCGATGGCGTTGGGAGCCTTACCGAAGATGTCCACACGGGGAGAGACGGCCTCATCGATGGCCAGCTTCATGTTCCGCAGCATGTCCGCCTGGACGGCAGCCTGGATGGCGTCCAGATCGGACTGAGTGCATAGACCCGCGTCCACAAGCTCCCTGCCGTATGCCAAAATGGAATCCTCCGCCTCCCAGGCGGCAATTTCCTCCTTGGTGCGGTAGCTGCTGGAATCAGAGGGAGAGTGGCCGGAAATGCGGTAAGTAACAATTTCCAGCAGCACGGGGCCGTCTTTTTTGGCAAGCTCCTTTTTCCGTCCGTAGACGTCCATCACGGCCAGAGGATTGTAGCCGTCCACCCGCTCCGCGTGGAGCTGGTTGGGCCGCAAGGCCGCGCCCACCCGGACGGGAGAACCGTACCCCATGGTCTCGCCGCTGGTCTGGCCGCCCATGCCGTAGGTGTTGTTCCAGATGTTGAAGAGGATGGGCATTCCGCCGCCGTCTTCGCCCCAGAGGGTGCGGTACTGGTCCATGGAGCTGAAGTTCATGCCCTCCCACACGGGGCCGCAGCCAAGAGCGCCGTCGCCGATGTTGCAGACCACGATGCCATCTTTTTTATTGACCAGCTTGTAAAGCGCGGCGCCGGGAGCGATGGAGCCGGAGCCGCCCACGATGGCGTTGTTGGGATAGATACCGAAGGGAGTGAAGAAGGCGTGCATACTGCCGCCCATGCCCTTGTTAAAACCGTTTTCCCGGCCGAAGGTCTCGCAGATCATGCCATAGAGCAAAAAGTCCCGGCCCTGCGCGCGGATGTCCTTCTCACTGTCCCTGACCACGGAAAAGGCCTTTCCGCCGTCGAAGGTTTCCATGATCTCCGTCAGACGCGCTTCATCCGCGGTCTCCACCGCCCGGAGGCCCCGGGCCAGGATCTCGCCGTGGCTCCGGTGGGAGCCGAAGGAGAAGTCGTCTATGTTCAGGTGATAGGCCTGACCCACATAGGCGGCCTCCTGACCGATGCCCAGATGGGCGGGGCCGGGATGGTTATATGCCACGCCCTGATATTCGCTGGTGGTCTTGATGAGCTGGAGCATGGTCTCGAATTCCCGGACATACGCCATGTCCCGATAGACATTGATCAGGTCCGTTTTGGAGTAGCGGCCCGTCTCGTCTTTCACCGTTTTCTGATACGCGTTGCTAACAATATCATTCAGTTTGATTGTTCCCGGGGCGCGCATGGCCTTGGGGTCCACAAAAAGCTGTTTAGACATATTGACCCTTCCTTAACATTTGATAAATTCCGTAAAATTCGCGGCGGAGCACGTTATTTCCCCTTGTACTGGGAGAGTGCCTCCCGGAAAATCTCGCAAACCGTTGGATGAGGAAATACGATTTCCTTCATCTCATCCACCGTCAGCTCCAGCTCGATAAAAATACCGGCGGCGACGATAAATTCAGAGGAGGAGTTGGACAGTACCTGTGCGCCCAGCAGGGTGTTCCGCTTCGCGTCGAACACCAGCTTGCAGATGCCGTCGCCGCCTTCGTTTTCGGCCACGTACCGTCCGCTGTACTGCATGGGCAGCTTTACCACGGAGACATCGTGGCCCTGCGCCCGAGCCTCCGCCTCGCTCAAACCCACGCTGGACAGTTCCGGTACGGTGTATAGTACACTTGGAATAGCCTCGTACCGCATGGTGTCCGCCTTGCCCAGAATGGTGTTCACGGCGACCTCTGCCTCACGATAGGCGGTGTGGGCCAGCATGTATTTGCCATTCACATCGCCTACGGCGAAGATGCCGGGAACGTTGGTCTTCATGTGCGCGTCGGTCACGATGGAGCCCCGCTCAAGCTCCAAGCCCACGGTTTCAAGACCCAATCCCGCCGAGTTGGCCTTCCGGCCGATGGCCAGGAGTACTTTGTCGGTCAAAAGTTCGAAGGTCTGTCCGTTTTTCTCGCAGACCACTACGCCCTCCCGGATGGCCACCACTTTGGCTTCCAGCTGGAACTTCATGCCGTCCCGTTCCAGATTTTTGTGCAGAACCCTAACTAAATCCCTGTCATTGGGGCCGGCGATGTGGTCCAACATTTCCACCACGGTGACCTTCGTGCCGGTGAGTTGGCAGTAGGCGGCCAGCTCAAGCCCTATGACACCGCCGCCTATGACAACCAGCCGGTTGGGGGCCTCCCGCTGGCACAGCAGCTCCCGGTTGGTCAGAACAAAACCGGATTCCAACGCTTCCTTCAGTCCCGGAATGGGAGGCTGGGCGTTGATGGAGCCGGTGGCGATGATGAGGTTTTTGCCGGTATACAGCTCCTGACCAACCTGCACTGTGACGCCCTCCGCGCTGCGGCCGGTGATAACGCCCCGGCCATTCACCACGTCTACACGGCTGGCCTTTAAGGCCGCGCCAACGCCGGAGACCAGAGTGTGGATAATCTTTTCCTTACGGTCGATGACCGCACCGCGGTCGATTGAGACCTTTTCCACCCGGATGCCATACAACTCTCCGTGGAGGGCGTGGGCATAGGTCTTGGCGCTTTGGAGCAGCGTCTTGGTAGGGATACAGCCCTCGTTTAGACAGGTGCCGCCCAAATAGCGGTCCTCAATGCACAGGGTTTTCAGCTTCGCCTGTCCGGCACGCTCGGAGGCAAGATATCCGCCGGGGCCACCGCCCAGAACGATTACATCATAATTTGTCATAATGTCCTCCTTAGTTGGCCAGCAGGGCTGTGATGTTCTCCAGCGCTTCCCTCAGCTCCTTCAGGAACCGGGAGGCGGGGGCACCGTCCAGTGCGCGGTGGTCATAGGTCAGGGAGATTCCCATAGCGGGATAAACGGTGATCTGCCCGTCAACCTTGCGAACGCGGTCGATCATGCAGTCCACGCCCAGAATGCCGGTCTGGGGCGGGTTGATGACGGGAGTAAATGCCTCCACACCCAAGGAGCCCAGATTTGACACGGTGAAGGACGCGCCGGTGAGCAGGTCGGGACTGATGGACCCGGTCTGGGCCGCCGCCGCCAGAGACTTGGCTTCCGCCGCGATCTGGGACAGGGACTTGGTGTCCGCGTTGAAGATGGTGGGTACCAGAAGCCCTCGGGGTGTGTCCACCGCCATGCCCAGATGGACGTGGTCGAAAAAGCGCATTTTGTCGTCCAGCAGGTGGGCGTTTAGCGCCGAATGATGGGGCAGAACCCGGGACACCGCGAAGAGCACAATGTCGTTATAGGTGATGTTGGGCAGTTCCAAAGTCTCCGCCGCCTTCTTCAGCTGTCCGCGATAGGCGATCATGGCTGTGGCGTCGAAGGAGCTGTGATGGGTGAGCTGCGCCATCTCAGCCAGAGATTTGTGCATGGATGCGCCGATGACCTTGCGCAGATGGGAGAGCTTTTCATCGTGATAGCCCGTGCCGCCGCCGGCGGGCGCGGCTGCGGCTGCCTCCGGTGCTGAAGCGGGCGCGGACAGATCCGCTGCGCGGATTCGCCCGCCGACGCCTGTCCCGGCGATACCCGACAGGTCTCCGCCCTCCAGAGCGGCGGCGGTCAGCTTCCGGCCTGCCAGAACATCGCGCTCCAGAACCCGGCCGTGAGGACCGGAGGGAGCTAAATCGGTCAAGGCCACGTGCAGCCGCTCGGCGGTGTTTCGCGCCCGGGGCGATACGCTGACGGCCGCACCGACCGCCGCCGTGGTGACCAGCGAATTGACGGGTGTTTCGGCGGGGAGAGCCGCCTTTTTCGCTTCGGCGGGAGCGGCAGTCTCTGCACTCGCAGGAATCAGGGAGGAGAAGTCCTCTCCGGGCGCGCCAATCACAGCCACGGTATCAAGACACGGGATGTCGTCCCCCTCCTGACAGAAGACTGCCAGCAGGGTGCCGTCCACCTTGGCCGCTTCTTCAAACATTGCCTTGTCCGTCTCGTAAGTAAACAGGATGTCTCCGGTGTGTACCTCGTCGCCCTCTGCTTTTTTCCACTCGGAAAGCAGGCAGCTTTCTACCGACTGCCCCTGCCGGGGCATAATGACTGCTGTTGCCATGCCATGGCCTCCTTGTTATATTTAAATGTTATATATAACATTTAGAGTTATAATTAACAATATATACGGTGCGGGTGCCTCTGTCAAGTGTAAAAAACATGGGGATATAAATGAATTAATTGATGTGTAAAATAATTTTTAAAAGGTATATGGGAAGTATTGCGGGAAAATCAGGAAATTGATGTATTGATAAAAAAATGCTTTGTATCATTTATATAACAGACTGGCGTTATAAGTAGGGAAGCCGTTTTCAGCCACGGACATGGTTCCCTCGGCGGAGCGCCGCTGGGGGATCATCCATGGTTTGCTTCCGCCTATTCGTGCAGTTTTGCAAACAGAATTCTGCTTTAAAAAGGAATGAAATGGGTATGTGTTGAAAAATGCACAAAATATGTACATGGTTTATCGTCAAAGTGTTAAAAATGCTAAAACTCAGTAAAAATTGTCCCCCCAATCGTAAGATCTGCACCTTTTGAAATGGCCCGTTTCATACTATACTGACCAAAGATATAAAGCGTACATGGATATGACTTTGGACGGAATGATTATGAGGTCGACGAGAAGATTGAAGTATTAGGGCGAGAAATTTTCATGAGCAGTAAAGGAAACAGGCAAATGAACGATTACATTGTGGAAATGGAGAACATCAACAAATCCTTTTCGGGGGTGCCGGTTCTGAAGGACGTGCGGTTCACCCTGAAATCTGGAGAGGTCATGGCGCTGCTGGGTGAAAACGGAGCCGGAAAGTCCACGCTGATGAAGATCCTCAGCGGTGTGTATGTCCGCGATTCCGGCACCATGAAGATATTTGGCAGTGAGCAGGGCGACTTAGATACCAAAAAGGCCCAGGAGCTGGGTGTGGCGATCATCCATCAGGAGCTGAACATGTGCCGTCACCTGACTGTGGCTGAAAACATCTTTTTGGGGCGGGAAATCAGAAAAGGCGGCACTCTGGATAATCGGGAAATGGTGCGGCGGACAAGTGAGATTCTGGACTCCCTGAAGATCGACCTGAATCCAAATACAATGGTGGGCGATCTGCCGGTAGCCAAGCAGCAGATGGTGGAGATCGCCAAGGCGCTGTCTATTCACGCCAAGATTCTCATCATGGACGAGCCCACCTCCGCACTGTCCTCCAAGGAAATCGACGAGCTGTTCCGGCTGGTGGACCAGCTTCGGAGCGAGGGCTGTGGGATTGTTTACATATCACACCGAATGGAAGAATTGAGCCATGTGGCAAACCGCGTTACGGTAATGCGTGACGGCGAGTTCATTCTGGAGGGCAATTTTGCCGACTATACCATGGATCAGCTGATTGCCAGAATGGTGGGCCGGGACATCAAGGAGAAGTTCCCCCGGGTCCAGTGTCAGCGAGGCGAGAAGATTTTGGAAGTGAAAAATCTGAACGCCGGGAGAATGGTACGTGACGTCAGCTTTGATGTTCACGCCGGCGAGATCGTGGGCATTGCGGGTCTTGTGGGCGCGGGTCGCACCGAGACCACCCGTGCGATTTTCGGAATTGACACCAAGGACTCCGGAGAGATCCTTCTGAATGGAAAGCCTGTCACCATTAAAAAGCCGATGGACGCGATAAAAGCCGGCATCGTGCTGACGCCCGAGGATCGAAAGAGGGACGGCCTTTGCACCAAGCTGGGTGTCCGGGAAAATCTGACTATTCCCAATCTGGACTGGATTAGCAATCGGATCGGCAAGGTGAACCGCAAGAAGGAACTGGAAATGGCGGGCAAGGTGGTGGAGAAGCTGCAAATCAAGCTGCCCACCGTTGAGATCAACGCAGAGAGCCTCTCCGGCGGCAACCAGCAGAAGGTGGTCATTGGCAAGTGGCTGGCCCGGAACTCTCGGGTTATTATGTTTGATGAACCTACCAGAGGCGTGGACGTTGGCGCCAAGGTAGAGATTTATAACCTGATGAACCGGCTGAAGCAGGAGGGCACCGGCGTATTGTTCGTGTCGTCCGAGCTGCCTGAGATCCTGGGCATCAGCGACCGGATTCTGGTCATGTGCGACGGGCATCTGACCGGCGAGCTTCCGGCGGCTGAGGCGACGGAGGATAAAATTCTTGCTTACGCGACTGCGTTTGAATCTAAAATCTAAGGAGCAATACACCATGAATGAAAAGAAGCCGAATTGGCTGAACCAAACCTTGTCCGCCCGCGGCGTCCGATCGGTGATGACTGCGGTGATCGGATTTTTGATCCTGTTTGTTGCTTTTGCCGTGGCCAGTCCCTCCTTTCGCTCCGGCAACAACATCCAGAACTTGCTTCGCCAGATCGCACCGACTCTGATTATCGGCATCGGACAGGGCTACGTGCTGATCACCGGGAATATCGATCTTTCCATCGGCTCCGTGGTGGGCATGTCCTGCATGGCCGCCGGAACCATGATGAACAAAGGCGTCAATCCAGTGACGGCCTGTATTTTAACCATACTTCTGGCGCTGCTGGTGGGTCTTGTCAACGGCACGCTGGTGGCGAAGATGAAGCTACCCTCTTTTATTGCAACTCTGGGCACCATGACGCTGGCCCGCGGCCTTGCGCAGCTGGTGAACAACAATCATAACACCGACTTCATCGGCAACAGCGCCCAGACCTTCCGCGACATCTTTTATTACGGCGATTTCGCCAATCTGTACAGCGCGGTGTGGATTGCGGTGATTCTGTGGGCGGCATTCAACTTCCTGCTGAGCAAGACCCGCACCGGCCGCCACATCTATGCGGTTGGCAGCAATCTGGACGCCGCGCGGCTGTCCGGCATCAATGAATACCGCACGATTCTCATTACCTATCTTGTCAGCGCTTTCTGCGCCTGCGTCACGGGCCTGATCCTGCTGGCCTCCGCCGGCATGGGCACCATGGATGCTGGCGGCACCTATGAAATGTATGCCGTGGCAGCCTGCGTCATCGGCGGAATCTCCACGCTGGGCGGCACCGGCATTCTGCCGGGCGTGATTGCCGGCGCCGGAATCTGGGGTATTTTGCAAAACGGTTTGCAGTTCGTGGGCGCTCCCGTGGCCCTGCGGAACATCGTGATCGGCATCATTGTTATTCTGGCGGTCATGATGGATGTGGTGGCCCGCAGCAGCAGGAAAAAGGTGAAAAGGGCATAAAACAGTGTTATTGAAGTCCGTTGGGCTTTGATATAGGCCTTGGGTCCGTGAGCTTTTTCTGAGGCCTGGGGGGTCGCGCTGACAGAAAGAACGCCCCGCGCGGCACTGTCGGCATCTCCATGTGGCGCGACCGCCTCCGGGTACTCCTGAACCGGCCTGCGGATACCGGTCAAAAAATTGAACAAGGAGAAGAATCATGAAAAAGAAAGTATTGGCTCTCGCAATGGCTCTTGCAATGTCCATCGCGCTCTTTGGGTGCGGCAGCACGGGCGCGGCCAGCAGCGGCTCCGCCGCTTCCGGCTCCGGCTCTGCCTCCGGTTCCGCCGCCAGTTCCACCGCAGCTAAGGATGTGAGCATCATTCTGGTCACCATGGACGGTCTGGATAACCACTGGGTCAACGTGGACAAGGGTGCGCAGGCTGCAGCGGACGAGCTTGGCATCACGTATCAGTGGATGGCTCCCGACAAGAAGGACACCGCACTGCAAATCGAAATGCTGAACAACGCCATCGCCGCCCAGTGTGACGGCTTGGTCGTGGCCGCCGTTGATCCCGATGCCATCGTCTCCACGCTGCAAAGCGCTGCTGATGCCGGCATCAAGGTCGTCTACGCTGACTCCACCGCCAACTTCGACGCCGTGGCTAAGTTTACCACCGACAACTACGCCGCCGCCAAGCAGGCCGGCGAGCAGATGCTGGCCGGTCTCAAGGAGAAGGGCATCACTTCCGGTGATATCGGCATCGTCGCTTTCTCCAACGCAACCCAAACCTCTGTCGACCGTGAGCAGGGCTTCCGTGACGCTTTCAAGGACACGGGCTTCAACCTGCTGGAGACCCAGTACGGCAACTCCGAAGTAGCCGCCTCTCAGGCTGCCGCCGAGAACTTCATCTCCCAGGGCGTCGTGGGTGTCTATGGCAACAATGAGCCCGGCGCCGTCGGCGTGGGCAATGCAGTGGCTGCCAACCCCAACTGGAAGGGCGTGGCCGTGGGCTTCGACGCTTCCGACACCACGCTCGACATGGTGGAAAATGGCTCTTTGTACTGCGTAATGGCGCAGAACCCCTATAAGATGGGCTATGGTGCCGTCTATGCCGCCTATAACGCCGTGGTTGGCAACGACATCGGCGAGACCGATGTGGACACCGGCGCCACCATTGTCAACAAGAGCAACGCGGCTGACTTCCGGTAAGCAAAGAAGTACAAACAGCGACACTGAGATTTAAGAACAAATAAGGGTAACAGGCCGCTGGGGATGATAGGAAAAACTATTTGATCCTCAGCGGCTTCCCTCTTTTAGATGACAAAGCATAGAAGGAGCCAGTAAATGAAGGATTATTTGCGCGATATGGTGGCCCGGCGGAAGCGGGGCGAGGACTGCGGCATAGGCAGCTATTGTACGGCCAATGAATTGGTGATTGAGGCGTGTATGCAGCGGGCTCAGCGGGACCGCCAGGTGGTTCTGATGGAGGCCACCGCCAACCAGGTCAATCAGTTCGGCGGCTATACCGGTATGCGTCCTTCGGATTTCCGAGATTTTGTCTACGGGATCGCGGACCGTATCGGTTTTGCCCGTGAGGATATTCTTTTAGGCGGCGATCATCTGGGGCCGCTCACCTGGCAGAACGAGTCGGAGACCGAGGCCATGGACAAGGCGGTGGAGCTGGTGCGTCTGTTTGTGTTGGCGGGCTTCAAAAAAATTCATCTTGATACCAGTATGCGCCTTGCCGATGATCCACGGGACCGGCCGCTGACGGACGAGACCATCGCCCGCCGGGGTGCCCGGCTTTACGCTGCCTGCGAGGAGGCGTATCAGACGCTGCACGCGGACAATCCCGACGAGGTGAGGCCGGTTTATATCGTGGGCAGTGAGGTGCCTATCCCTGGCGGGGCCCAAGATGCGGAAAGCTCAATTTCCGTCACCAGACCGGAGGCCTTGAACAAAACCGTGGAAACCTATCGCGGGGCCTTTGCCGCGGCGGGGTGTGCCGACGGATTTGAAAATGTGATCGGCGTTGTGGTACAGCCCGGCGTCGAGTTTGGGGATGCGGACTTTTTCCGCTATAACCGCGCCAACGCCAAAGAACTGACCGCCGCGGCGAAAAAGCTGGACGGTATCGTGCTGGAGGGCCACTCCACCGACTATCAGCCCGCCGAGGCCCTGCGGGAGATGGTGGAGGACGGCATCGCTATTTTAAAGGTAGGTCCCGCCTTAACGTTCGGACTCAGAGAGGGTCTGTTCGCACTGGACATGATGGGAAATGTACTGCTGCCCGAGGGGCAGCGTGTTCACTTTGCGGAAATATTGGAACGCGTGATGCTGGAACATCCGGAGAACTGGAAAAAATACTACCACGGCGATGAATTGCAGCAGGCCGTGAAGCGCAGGTTCAGCTTCTCCGACCGAATTCGCTATTACCTGACCAACGCCGAGGTGAAAACGGCGATGGAACAGTTGATTACCCGGATGCAGCAGGTGGAGATTCCCCTGAGCATGCTGCATCAATATATGCCACTGCAATATCCCAAGGTACGGGACGGTCAGCTTTCCGCGGACGCGCGGGAGCTGGTAAAGGACTGTGTCATCACCTTTGTGGAGGATTATATTTACGCCACGCGTTGACGGGGCGCTTCAGCCCCGGATAAAATAGATCGGAGGAATCGATTTTGGTAATCGACATGCATACTTTCCCGGGCTTTCTGGAAGAGATCTGTCAGGATCCCAAGCGGGTGGCGTTCCGCCGGGAACAGTATTTCCTGTATAAGCAGCACGTCTGGCCTCTGAGCCTTTTCGTTCTTCAAATGAACGCGGCGGGAATTGATAAATCCGTGATTTCTGCGGAGGATGTGACTACCCGGGCGGGAGACACCATCGTCTCCAACGAGGAGGTCCAAAAGCTGGTGGAGCTGTGCCCCAATAGGCTGATCGGCTTTGCAAGTGTGGACCCATGGCGCAAGGACGCGATACAGGTGCTGGATAAGGCGTTTGGAGAACTGAAACTCTCCGGATTGAAGCTGAGTCCCGCCATTCAGCGCTTCATGCCCAACGACCCTATGATGGAACCGATTTATAAGCTGTGTGAGCGATATCAAAAGCCCATCCTGTTTGAGTCTGGCATGACCTGGGTCAAGAACAGTCCCTCCAGGTACGGAAATCCCCTGCTGCTGGAGGATGTGGCCATTGCCCATCCAAACCTTAAAATGTGCATGGGACACTTTGGCTGGCCCTGGGTACGGGAGACCGCCATGCTGATTCTGAAATACCCGAATCTGTATGCGGATACCGCGCTGCTGTACTTTGACTCCCCGGTCCAGTTTTTTGAACACACGTTTAAAAAGGATCTGGGCGAATACTGGATCGATCGGATGCTCTATGACAAGGTGCTCTTCGGGTCGACTTATCCCCGGATCGAGCAGAAGCGGATGCGCAAAGCGGTGGATTCCCTGACCATGCGCCCTCTCCAGCGGGAGCTGGTTTTAGGCGGGAATGCCGCGAGCTTTTTGGGACTGGAGGAAGCGTGATGGTAAAACACTATGAATTTTTCGTCACCACGGAGGACGAGTATTACACCACCTATATCGGCGACACGGTGAAGGCATTCATCGCGGAGTCCGGCGTTCAAAACGGCATCGTGTCCGTAGTGACTGCTCATACCAACTGCGGCATCATCGTCACCGAGCCGCTGGACTGCATTTTAAGCGACCTGAATGTCCTGCTGCACAAGCTGGTGGACGACGACGCGGAGTATTCCCATGCGCACTTCCTGCCCACCTATGGCCGTACCAGCGCCAACGCCTATGGGCATCTTCGTTCCATTCTGGTTGGAAACAGCACCACGCTGTCTCTGGTAAATGGGAAGGCCTGCATGGGCGAGGCACAGGAGATCGTGTTCATGGAGTTCGACGGCCCGCAGGCCCGGAAGGTCTTCGTGGACATCATCGGCGAGTGACGGAAAGGGGAAATTGAGTATGCCATACGATATCGTTTCTATCGGCGCGCTGCTGTGCGAAGTCATGCGCAAGGAGCTGGATAAGCCCTTGGATCAGGCGGCGGATTTCACCGGCCCCTATCCCAGTGGGGATTCCGGCATTATGCTGAACGCCGCCGCAAAGCTTGGCGCCAACAGCGCCATGATCGGCGTGGTGGGTGACGACGGCTTTGGCCGCTGCATTGTCAATCGTCTGCAAGAGAGCGGCGCGGACTGCTCCATGGTGCGGGTCCATCCCCAAGCCGCCACGGGCGTCGCGTTCGTGTGCTATTTCCGGGATGGCAGCCGCAGCTTCATCTATCACGTCCACCAGGACGCACCGGGGATGATGTCTCCGGAAGACATCCATCTGGACAAGATTCAGGGGACCAAATGGCTCCATATTACAGGCTTTGCCATGTCCGTCAGCCGCGGCGCAGCGGATACCATTCATCGTCTGGTCCGGGAACTTCCGACGGACACACAGGTGTGCTTTGATCCCAATATCCGGCCAGAGGCTCTGAGTGTGGAGGAAATTAAGGCCCTTTGTATGCCGGTGATTGACCGGGCCTCCATGATCTTCCCCAGCAAGGGCGAGGCCATGATGTTCACTGGCGCGGCAACAGACGACGAAGGCTGCGGGATCTGGGCCAAGCAGGGTAAAACCGTGGTGCTGAAGAACGGCGAGCAGGGTTGCCGCATCTTTTCCGGAAATCAGGTGCTGGACGTTCCCAGCTTCTCCGTGGAGGAGGTGGATCCAACCGGCGCGGGCGACACCTTCTGCGGTGCGTTTCTCGCGGCGCTGATCGACGGGAAGAGTCTTTCGGAGTGCGGCAGATTTGCCAACGCGGCGGGAGCTATGTCCGTCCGCAGGCAGGGCCCCATGGAGGGAGCGCCCTCCCGGGCCGAGGTGGAGGAGTTCCTGGCGGCGCACGCATAAGCGTGCCTCCCGGACAACACCGCGGGACGCGAGCGGTCGTTTCCGGCCCGTAGCCGGAGGAAAGGAGAATGGCAATGAGCCAGAGTTATCAGGAGCAGTTGGAGTATATCGGTGATTTGAATCAACTGATTTCCATGCGGGAGAGCGTGCTCTCCGGCGGATTTCAGGACGGAGTCCGCGTGATGGAGGTAGATAATGGCGGAAACCTCTCCGCCACAGTGCTGCCGGGGCGGTGCATGGACCTTTACCAGGTGCGCTATAAGGGCAAAAACATGAACTATCTAGCGCCCTGTGGAATTGTGGCTCCGGAGTATTACGACGCGCAGGGAACCCGCTGGCTGCGAAACTTCTTCGTGGGCATGCTGACTACCTGCGGTTTGCAGCACTTTGGCAATCCCCGGATCAAGGACGGCGAGGAACTGGGGCTTCACGGACGGATTGCCAATACCCCGGCGGAAAACGTGAAGTACGCCCGTGATGTCCGGGGGGAAACCCACACTCTGACACTGGAGGGAACAATGCGGGAGGCCCGCATTTTCGGCGAGAATCTGACGTTGCACAGGAAACTGGAGTTTGCTTACGGAGAGGACAGTATTCTTCTGACCGACACCATCACCAACCACGGTTTTGGGGACCGTCAGGTTCTCTACGCTCTGCATCTGAACTACGGCTATCCTCTGCTGGAGGAGGGCTGCAAACTGATTCTGGATACGGAGGAGACCAAGCCCAGAGAGGAGAACGCCGCCAGACATCTTGCCACCTGGCAGCAGATCGAAGCTCCCCAGTACCCCTATCCGGAGCGATGCTATTTCCACAGGCTCCGGCGGGACGCCGACGGCATGGTCCAGTACACCCTTTTTAACGAGAAGCGGGGCATCGGTGTGAACGTCGGGTACAACGGAGCGGATCTGCCGTTTTTCTGCCAGTGGAAGATGCTGGGCAAGGGGGAGTACGTCATGGGCCTTGAACCCATGAACGTGTTTCTGGACGGTCCCAAAGCGGACGAGCCGGGCTGCGAAGCGCCCATTCTAGGGCCGGGCGAGAGTAAAACTTATCAAGCCCGGTTGAATTTTATCGATCATATCTGATTCGTCCTCTGCGACAAAAGGAGAGACAACATGAAGCGTTCAAAGATCAACCAGTGCATCCGGGATATGGAGGCGCTACTGGCGGAGCACCGTGTGGAGCTGCCGCCGTTTTGCAAATGGACTCCCGCAGATTGGGCGGATAAGAGCCACGAGTACGACGAAATCCGGGACAATCAGCTGGGCTGGGACATCACGGACTGCGGTCTGGAGAATTTCGACAGGGTGGGCTTCGCCCTCATCACCCTGCGCAACGGCAACCAGAATAATCCCAAGTACAAAAAGATCTATGCCGAAAAGCTCATTATGCTTAAGGAGGGCCAGAGTTTCCCCTGCCATTTCCACTGGAAGAAGAGCGAGGACATCATCAACCGCGGCGGCGGCACCATGATCATCCATGTCTATAACGACGCAGGCGACGGCTCCCTGTCCGATGAGGATGTACTGGTCAACCGCGACGGCCGTTCCTATCCGGTGCCTGCCGGAACCGGCGTGGAGCTGAAGTCCGGCGAGAGCATCACGCTGTGGCCCCATCAGTACCATGATTTTGACACGGTCCCCGGCACCGGCGACATACTCATTGGCGAGGTGTCCATGTGCAACGACGACAACACCGATAACCGCTTCTATGAAAAGGTGGGCCGCTTCCCCAAAATCGAGGAGGACGAACCGCCCTATCGGCTGCTGTGCAACGAGTACCCGCCCGCTAAGGACTGACATGAGCATGGATTATATTGGAATCGACCTGGGCACCTCGGCGGTCAAGCTGCTGCTAATGGCGGGAGACGGTTCTATCCGCAATGTAGTTTCCCGGGAGTACCCGATCTTCTTCCCGCACTCCGGCTGGTCGGAACAGCGGCCGGAGGACTGGTGGAGCGCGGTTTTGGATGGACTGAAGGCCTTGCTGGCCGGATACGACGGGAAACAGGTGGCGGGCATCAGCTTCGGCGGGCAGATGCACGGACTGGTGATGCTGGACGCGCAGGACCGGGTCATCCGTCCCGCCATTTTGTGGAACGACGGCAGGACCGCCGAGCAGACAGCCTGGCTCAACGACACGGTGGGGCGGGAGACGCTCTCGGCCTGTACGGCCAACATCGCCTTTGCCGGCTTCACAGCGCCGAAACTCCTGTGGGTGCGGGAGCGGGAACCGGAGAATTTTGCCCGCATTGCAAAGATCATGCTGCCCAAAGACTATATCGCCTACCAGCTCACCGGCGTACACTCTATGGACTATTCAGACGCTTCCGGGACGCTGCTGCTGGATGTGGAACACAAGTGCTGGTCGGAGAAGATACTGCGGCTGTGCGGTGTGGAAACGGACTGGCTTCCCACCCTGTTTGAAAGCTATCAGGTTACCGGCACGGTGAAATCCGCTCTGGCCGCTGAGCTGGGCCTCGGTACCGGCTGCGTCGTGGCGGCGGGAGCGGGGGACAACGCCGCGGCTGCCGTGGGTACCGGCACGGTGGGGGAGGGACGGTGCAATGTCTCCCTGGGTACCAGCGGCACCATTTTCATCTCCAGCCGCAGCTTCCGGGTGGACCGGCGCAACGCTCTGCACGCATTCGCCCACGCCGATGGACGGTATCACCTGATGGGCTGTATGCTCAGCGCGGCCTCCTGCAACCAGTGGTGGATGGATTCCATCATTGGCACCAAAGACTACGCCGCACAGCAGGCGGGCATGGAGGAACGGCTGGGGGAGAACACCACGTTTTTCCTCCCCTATCTCATGGGAGAGCGTTCCCCGCACAACGACCCGAGGGCTCGGGGCATGTTCATCGGCATGTCCATGGATACCACGCGCCGGGATATGACACAGGCGATCATGGAGGGTGTCTCCTTTGGTATCCGGGATTCTTTTGAGGTGGCGAAATCTCTTGGAATCCACCCGGACGGAACCCGCATCTGCGGCGGGGGCTCCAGAAGCGCCCTGTGGCGAAAAATGATCGCCAACATTCTGGACCTGCCGGTGGAACGGGTGGCCTCTGAAGAGGGCCCCGGTCTGGGCGCCGCCATGCTGGCGGCGGTGGCCTGCGGAGAATATGACTCTGTGGATGAGGCGGCCAAAGCCATTGTGCGGGTGACAGAGACCATCGATCCGGACCCAGAGCTGGCCGCAAAATATCAGGGACAGTACCTGCGGTTCCAAAAGCTGTATCCTGCGTTGAAAGACTGGTTCTGAATCGCAGCTCTTGAAAGATGAAAAACCGCCGGACCTTGAATGGGTCCGGCGGTTTTGCTTTTTCATAGGGAGGTTCAGTCGGGAAACAGGTCCTCCTGTAAAAGGCGCAGCTCCTGAAGCTCCTCCGGCGTCTTGTCCAGCGCAACCTTGCCGCCCTCCACCCAAAGAATGCGGTCCGCCACATACAGTGTGTCGTAAAGGTCGGTGGAGAGCAGCAACACGGGAATTCCACTGTCACGCAGCTTGGAGATCAGACGGAGGGTGTGGGGCCGCAGATACATGTCCAGTCCGGAGATGGGCTGAAGGCAGACCACCAAATCCACCTTGGCAATCAGATACTGATAGTAGGCCAACGTGTACAAGTCCTGGGTATGCAGGTCATAGAGCTGCTTTTCATCCAGCAGGTTTCCAAGCTCTGCACGATACTCCCTGGCCACGCTATTCAAAAGCCGCCGCTTCCGCCATATGCCGGGAACTTTTTCCTCCAGGGCAAAGCACAGGTTGTCCAGAACGCTCATATCCGGGAAGAGGCCCGTGCGGGAGGGAGTGCGCTCCAACACACCCATCCGCAGCTCCCGCAGCTTTTTTCCGCAGGTGACGACGCCGGGAATCCGCACATGCTGCTTCAAATCTTCGAAAAGCCCCATGAGATCGTCCAGAGTTGTGTTGTTGCGGTCGATCAGAAGGACGGTTTCACCGGAGCAGATTTCCAGATCAAAGTGGTTTAGCCCGCCTCGGCAAATATTTTCCAGCCGCAAAATGGGCTTCCCCCGGGAATGCCGTGTCTCGTCGGCCTGACCCAGACGCAGCAGCGCCTCATAGGCGGGCTTGGCCAGCACGCGGACATGCTGATTCAGCTCGCAACCCCGTTCCACCACTTTTTCAATGCGACCGTTTTTAAAAATTGCGATGCGGTCGCAGACTTTCCGAAGGACCTCATGATGCGTATAGACGTAGAGAAAGGTCTGGCTGTCCTGCGTCATTCGTCTCAAAAGCCGGTGGAACGCCGTCAACTCCTCGCTGCCAAGAAGATCCGGAATGTCGATCAGCACCACCAGATGTTCCCCGGCAATCATGGCGCGTAACAGCTCCATCACCAGCCGGTCATAGGTCTTGAGCTGCCCCGCCAGCAGATCCCGGGGCAGGCGGATGTCATACTGCCGGAAGAGCTGCTCAGCCTGGGCCGCCAGCACCCGTTCCGGAATATAGAATCTGCGGAAACCGGGCCGGATTACAAAGAGATTATCCGCCAGAGAGAGGCTGTCAATTAGCCGGCTGGTGCTGTCAATGATGGACACCTTATTTCGGGTGACAGGGTGAGGGCTGGGAGTGTTGACCAGCCGGTCCTGGAAAAAAACATAGCCGCTGCTGATGGGATAGTTCAGAGCGATCAGATTGAACAGCTCCGTCCCACCGTGACGCTCCAGACGCAATATGCCGTAAATCTCGCCCCCGAATATCTGCATACTCAGGTCGTTCAGGTGAGTCTGCCCGTTTTCCTCATAGACGACGTGGTCCATCCGGAAGATCTCATTTTTCATATCTGCCTCCGGCCCCTCAGACGGCGCGGGGCAGTGAAATCTCCACATCGGTCCCCACGCCCAGAGTGGAATAGACAATCACGCCGAAAGTGTCTCCAAAGAGCAAGCGGATACGGTTGTTGACGTTGGCGATGGCGATGCCGCCCTTTCCACTCCCCGGCGGATTGTCGTCGGCGATGCGACGGTTCACCTTTTTCAAAATCTCCGGGTTCATGCCAACGCCATCGTCTGAGATCCGGATCAGCAGACACCGCTGGGTCAGCAGCAACTTGATAGTGACGGTGCCGCTGCCCAGCTTTTGTTCGATTCCGTGGATGATGGCGTTTTCAACAATGGGCTGCAGCGTCAGCTTTGGGAGCTTGCACCGAATCAGAGTATCCAAATCCTCTTCCTCGTATTCAATTTTCAGCGACAGTCGGCTGCCGAAGCGGTATTGCTGAATATAAAAATAAGTCTTGATGTTTTGCAGTTCCTCGTCCACGGTGACCACGTCTTCCTGATTGCTGATGGTATAGCGGAAGAAGGTGGCCAGCGCCTCGCACATTTCCGCCACGCTGCCAAGCCCTGAGATCAGCGCCTCGCTGCGGATGCTTTCCAGCGTATTGTAGAGAAAGTGGGGGTTGATCTGGTTTTGCAGGGCCTGATACTGCGCCTGCCGCTTGCTGAGTTCAAAGGAGTTGCTGGTCTTCAAAGTGGCGTTCAACCGCTCGGCCAGATAGCGGCATTGCCTGTTATAGTAGTATTTGGGCAATGGCAGGTCGGTCAGCTCCGGGGTGGATGAGGCCAGTCCCAGACGCTTTGTCTCCTCCCAATAGGGTTTCCATAGAAAGAGGACCTCCAGTAAAAGCAGTGCCGCCGCCGACAAGGCGACCGTCAGGACCAGCGAAGACCAGAGGGTGTGGCGGGCGAGCGCCGCCGCCAGAGCCAGCAGAGCGAGAAATAAAGCGAAGAACGCGGCTCGGAAAATCAGCATGCGCGTGTCCAGCAGACGTTTATACTTTTTCATTCCCGGCCTCCATCAGGAATAGAGATTCCTGTATTCCTTGGGACTGACGCCCGTGGCTTTTTTGAACGCTTTGGAAAATCGCTTGTAGTCATGGATGCCCACCGACTCACACACGGCATCCGTGGTCTGCCTGGTTTCCCGCAGCAGTTCCTTGGCGGCATTGATGCGAATCTCCAGCAGAAATTCGAGAAAAGTTTTGCCCGTCTCTTTGCGGAATAGTGTGCTGAAATAGTTGGGGCTGAGTCCCACCTGCGAGCAGATTCCGTCAAGATTCAGCGGCTCGGCATAGTGCTGGGTAATATAACGCTTTGCCTCGTTAATAGGACGGACTTTTTCACGCTTGATCCACTTCCCGGCCTCCCGCAGATCGAGCAGACAGCTGACCTCCAGCAGACGGAAGAGGTCTCCCGCCCGCCCGCACAGGTCGGTCTGGTCGTTGAAGCAGGTCTCCCGCTCTCCGGCGGGCAGAAAATGGAGCTCATCCTGAAAGAGACCAGACAGGAGAAAAAGGTGATAGGAAGTCTTGACGATGTGAATGATCCGGTGCCCGGACATGCCGCTTTTCAGGACGTTTTCCTCTAGACGCTGGACAGCGGAACGAAGTTGGTCCTCACTTTGCAGCGCGATGCTCTCCTGCGCCGCTGTGCTGAATGCGTGGAAAAGGGTCTCGTTGTCCGCGCCGTCATTCTCCGGGACCTCGGACAGGATAAACGGGGCTTTTTCCAGGAGAAGTCGCTGCTCCATGGCATGCTGCGCCTGTTCCCGGCACTCGCCCAGATGAGAGATGGACGCGGACCTTTCACTGACACTGAGAAACAGCTCAATACGCTCGAAGGCGTGGATTTCCATGCGGAGTTCCTTGATGACCCGGGTCAGTGCAGCCTGAAGCTGCTCATAATTCAGGGGAGGGTAATTCAGAATACCGAAAATCTGGCGGCCCCGGGCAATCATATTGAATTCATGGCAGAGAGGGCGGATCAGATCTCCCATGCCGGTTTCCGCCAAAGGGAGAAGCAGATCGAAGACCGACTGCGCGTAAGGAATGCCGATGGTCTGGAAATCCTTAAAGGACCCCTGAACGCAGAAAACTTGAAAAATGCCAGGCTGAAAATGAGCATAATATTTTTCGTTGACCTTCGCCAGCGTGGCGGGAATATCACCATTTTCCAAATCAAACCAGATCATCTTCAGCAGGTCGGACTGAGTGCTATCCCGGGAATCAGGAGTCTCCGGATGCTTTTCCAGATAACGCTTGCGGACCTTTTGCAGCGTGGCATTCAGCAGCTGCTGATTCACAGGCTTAAGTATATAATCCTGCACGCCGTATTGTATGGCAGTCTGAGCATATTCAAAGCTTGAATAGCCGCTGATGATGATAAACTCCAGATCCGGATCGTATTCCCGAGCCTGCTTCATCAGTTCCAGCCCGTTGCATCCGGGCATTCGAATGTCGGAGAGAATCAGATCTGGCTTCTTCTCCTGAATAAGCCGCAGGGCCTCAACGCCGTTGGCCGCAGTTCCTACCAGCTCCATTTCCAGAGTATCCCAATCTATCAGATGGCAGATCAGTTGGCAAACTTTTTCTTCGTCGTCCGCAACGATGACTCGAATCATGCTGTTCCTCCTTCGTACATTTGAATGGGGTCCCGCGCCGGAACGGTACTCTGGGGCTGAGGAACTCCGGGAGGGACAAACGGATAAAATCGCAACAAAGCAAGTTGTGTTATAACAGACTGCGGTTGAGATACCGCAGGCGTGCTGCGCCGCTCAATAGATATATAAAATTTTTAACATCACCATATTGTTTTTATTATACCACGCAAGGGCGAAAATGCGAAGTATCCCGCAGAAAAAACCGAAAATTCTGCTCAATTGATTTTGAAAATTATCGGGAGCATACAGCCAAAAATAGCGGTGCACATGCAAATCTCAGCGGATTTTGCGGCAGGGCATCATTCATTACCTGAGCTTTTACAAAATTTTACCGGCAAAATTCCGGCATATTCTTAATTTTTCGAGTCAAACTATGCTTGCGATACCCAGTTAACCCACAAATAAAATAAGTTTAAGATTGAGAAAAGGAGAAACGATTATGTATTCCAATAGTAACAGCAAGATCAACGTGCCCGAGGCTCGTGCGGCCATGGATAAGTTCAAGATGGAGGCCGCTTCTGAGGTTGGCGTCAACCTGAAGGAAGGTTACAATGGTGATCTGACCTCTCGTGAGGCTGGTTCTGTCGGCGGCCAGATGGTCAAGAAGATGATTGAGTCCTACGAGAAGTCTCTGTAACTTCTCCTCTGGACCAAGAAGCGCGGCTCCCGGCTTTTGCCGGGAGCCGCGCTGTTCAAATAAAATTGTGCGCTCAGCCCCGATAAAAACAAAAAGCCCGCCTGTTTGCTAAATCCAAACAGGCGGGCTTTAAAAGCTACGAGTTTTTAACTCAAGCGGTCTTAGAGGCGGTCAGAGTGGAGGCAAAGCGATAGATGATCGCCGCGGACTGACCGCGGGTGGCAGTGCCGAGGGGACGAACCGTGTTGTCACTGAAACCGTTTACCAGACCGTTGGCGTTGGCCCAGACCATTGCCTTTGTGGCGTAGGAAGAGACCTGACTGGCGTCTGTGAAAGCGCCCAGACTGCCGCCGGCGCTGACACTATAACCCAGGGCCTCCGCATAGCGGAACATAAACGCGGAGAACTGCTGACGGTTTACGGAATCGCCGGAGACAAAGGTAGTTGCCGTCTTGCCGTTGACGATGCTGTTCTCATTGGCCCAGGCCACGGCCTTTCCCAGATCGGTGGTAAAGTCCACGTCGGTGAAAGCGGGAGTCGCTTTGGCGGCGGGCTTTCCGGCCAGATTCCACAGAGCCAGAACCACATCGCCGCGGGTCATGGTGACGTTGGGACTGAAGGTGGTGGCGCTGGTGCCGGGGATCAGGCTGTTCTTCTCGGAGAAAAGGACTGCGTCATAGTAATAGGAACCGGATGCCACGTCGGTGTAAGGCATGACCGCGCCGGTAATGGTGATACGGCCCTGAGCTTTCGTGTACTCAGCGGGGACCGTGCCCTTCAGCGTACCGGTGATATAGTTGATCAGGATTTGGTTATCCAGCATAGCGGGAACGGTTAGGAACTTATCCTTCTGGAACATGTTCAGACCGTCGCCCGCGCTCTCCAGCATGTAGTTGTGAGAGGCCAGCTTATAGGTTTTGGTGGCCACGATGGCCACGCCGCCGACCTTGACGTCCTTGACGCGGCGTGCACCGGTGACGGAGACAAACATCTTGTTGTCGTCGGTCTTGACGGTAGAGGGGATGGAGGTGTCGATGGTGTAGGTCAAGCCAGAAACCTGGAGGAAGCCGCCGTTTTCATCAGGAGTGCTGCGGGCGGACATTTCCAGTGCGTCCAGAATCTGCTGGCCGGTGGCTTCCACCATCCGCAGCTCGTTGCCGAAGGGATGGACGGCGATGATCTGTTCATAGGTAATGTCACCAGCTTTGATGTCGGCCCGGATGCCGCCGCCGTTGACAATGGCGATATCCGCGCCTGCGACGTCACGGTAAGCGTCGGCCACCAGATCGCCCAGATTGGTTTCCTGATTGCGGATGGCGCGGGTCTTGCCGTCGGCTTCCATGGTGGTCAGGTCAACGGAGGTCTTGGCCACGACCTTATTCAGCAGGGCTTCGTTCTTGGACTGAATGCCCTTGACGAACGTATCCATTGCGGGGTTCTTGGCTGTGTAATCCGTGACCAGTTCGGTGGTGACGGCGCCGCTGGACTTCAGAACCAGCTTGCCGATGGCAGTCAGTTTGGTGCCGGTGGAGGTCAGGAGAACAGTCTTGCCGTCCTTGCCAGAGACCTTCTGAGAGGGAATGGTGCTGTGGGAATGGCCGTCCAGGAAAGCGGTTAGGCCGGAGACGTTGGCGATAATGTCCGTAGAACGCCAGGGAGCGCTCTGCTCATCAATGCCGCAGTGGCCCACGGCGATGACGTAGTTGGCGCCTGCGGCCTTGGCGGAGTCCACAGCGGACTGCACGGCGTTGTACAGCTCCTTGCCATTGTTGCCATTGCAGAAGCCATAGATATACTTGCCGGTATTATCCTGGAAGTACGTGGGGGTGGACTTGGTGATGGACTCGGGAGTGTCGATGCCCACATAAGCCACCTTGGTGTCGCCGTAAGTAATCATCTTGTAGGCGTCGAACACGGGCTTATTGGTCCGCAGGTCCATAAAGTTGCAGCAGACGTAGCCGCACTTCAATTCCTTGGAGAGGTTCAGAAACTGATCCATGCCATAGTCAAATTCGTGGTTGCCGGGGACAGCCACGTCATAGCCCATCTGGTTCATGATGTCCACAATGTACTCGCCCTTGGACAGCGTACCCAGAGCCGCGCCCTGCACGGCGTCGCCCACATCGGCCAGAGTCACATAGTCGGTGGCCTTCTGCATCTCGGCTTTGTAGGCGGCAAGGCCCGCGTAGCCGATGTTGTCATCCACGCCGCAGTGGACGTCGTTGGTGTACAGGACCACGATGTCGCCCTTGTCCACCGCCGTAGTGTCGGCGGCAAAACTGACCGTGGTCAGAGACATCGCCATGACCGCAGCCAGCAACAGGGAAATTACCTTTTTCATCTTCTACCTCCTTCAAAATCAAAAGCACGGCGCTTTCCGTACTTTATAGTATTTTTAGTATAAACCGCTCTGCATAAAAAATAAAGAAGATAACATAAAAATAGTGTAAAATTTTCCAAATTTAAACTGCTTTGGGAAATGGACAAAAATATAAAAATATATATATCAAAATTTTTGCCATTTTTGATAAAACGGAAGGGCCGCACCGCAAAAATATTTCTCTTCGGCAGGCTTTTGACAGCTGGAAATCCGGAGAGAACTGTGCTATGCTGAACCTGCATAAACGCAAGGATGCAAGGGAGGATTTGCGATGAGAACATTACTGAAGGGCGGCAGCGTGGTGTCCGGCCGGGGTGTGCGCAGGGCGGACGTGCTGATCGACGGGGAGAAGATTGCGCAGGTGGGCCGGGGATTGTCCGCCGGGGGCGGAAATGTGATGGATGTAACGGGGATGCTCCTGTTTCCCGGGTTTATCGACGCCCACACCCATTTTGATCTGGATGTGTGCAACACCACCACCGCCGACGATTTCACATCCGGCAGCCGCGCGGCTATCCGGGGCGGCACGACTACGGTGATTGACTTTGCCTGCCCAAACAAGGGGGAGACCCTTCAATACGGGTTGGACCTGTGGCACAGGAAAGCCGACGGGCGGGCTTTCTGTGACTATGGTTTCCACATGACTATCGATGACTGGAATCCCTCCATCGAAGCAGAGCTTCCGACCATGTTTGCCGCGGGCATTTCATCTTTTAAAATGTATCTGACCTACCCCGCCATGATGATCGGCGACGGGGCGGTTTACAGCGCTCTGAAGTCCATCCGGCGGATGGGCGGGATCTGCGGCGTCCACTGCGAGAACGCCGGAGTGATCGATGCCATGATTGCCGAGAAGAAAGCCGCCGGGGAACTGTCGCCCGCCTCCCATCCCCAGACCCGCCCCGCATGTCTGGAGGCGGAGGCGGTGGGCCGACTGCTGCGCATTGCCCAGGCGGCGGACTGCCCGGTGGTGATCGTCCATCTGACGAACCACCAGGCACTGAACGAGGTGGAGGCCGCCCGGAAGCGGGGACAGAAGGTCTATGTGGAGACCTGCCCTCAGTATCTGCTGCTGGACGAGAGTGTCTACTTTAATCCGGACTATTCCGCCGCCGCGCGGTATGTCTGCGCTCCGCCCCTGAGGGAGAGGACGGAGCAGGCGTATCTGTGGCGGGGGCTGAAGCGCGGTCAGATCCAGACCGTTTCCACCGACCACTGCTCCTTCACGCTGGAGCAAAAGGACGCCGGACGGGAGGATTTCACGAAGATCCCCGGCGGGCTTCCCGGTGTGGAGACCCGGGGAGAGCTGATCTATTCCTACGGCGTGGAGAAGAAAAAAATCGCCCTGCCGACGATGTGCCAAGTGCTCAGCGAGAATCCCGCGAAGCTGTACGGCCTGTATCCCCGCAAGGGCGTTATTCGCCAGGGGAGCGACGCGGACATTGTGGTTTACGACCCGGGAGCCAGCCATGTGATCCGGGCGGAAGACTGCGTTGGCGCAGCGGGATACAATCCCTATGAGGGCTTCGTTACCTCCGGCGGGATCGCGCAGGTATATCTGCGGGGCAGGCTGATGGCGGAGCTTGGCAGAATTCTGGTGGCGGAACCCAGCGGGAAATACATGGTTCGGGGAAAGAACAGCCTTTGATGCCGCAAGGATACTCCGCAAGATACTTTGCTTAAAAAACGCTTCAGGGCGCCGTCGTGATGAACGACGGCGCCCTGCTTTTGTTATGTAAGGAATCCGCGCCGGCATTGACACCTAAAGGCGGGTTTCAGCCGCTCGGATCACGCGAAATGCTCGATGATATCCACCAGCTCGGCACCGATGCGCTTCTGGGCCTCTTTGGTGCCCGCGCCGATGTGGGGTGCGCAGGCCACTGACGGGTGAGCGGCCAACGCCCAGTTGGGCTCCTTTTCGCTCAGCCACACGTCCAGGCCCGCGGCCTTTACCTTCCCGGAATTCAACGCGTACAGCAAAGCGGCCTCGTCGATATTGGCCCCACGGGAGGTATTGATGATGACCACGCCGTCCTTCATCTTAGCAAGGCTCTGGGCGTCCACCATGGGCTTCTCTCCGGAGGGGGCGCTGAGGGCGATGATATCAGACTGGGCCAGCAGCTCATCCATGGAGACAAAGTGCATCGTTTCGCACTCGCAGCCCTCGGGCTTGGTGCGGTGGACACAGGAGAGCACGTTCATACCCAGTGCCTGAGCCTTGTCGCCGATCAGGCGGCCGATACGGCCATAGCCCACCACGCCGATGGTCTTTCCCTGAAGCTCAAAACCCTTGGAATAGGCCTTCTTCTCCCATTTCTGCTCCCGCATGGTGTGGCCCGCGATGGAGAGATTCCGGGCGCAGGCGAACAGAAGCGCGATGGCCAGCTCCGCCACGGCGTTGGAGGAGGCCCGGGGAGTGTTCTTGACCTGAATGCCCGCTGCCTCCGCGTATTTCACGGCGATGTTGTCCACGCCGACGCCGGCCCGGATGATGAGTTTCAGACAGCTGCCCTTGGCGGCATCGATCTGCGGTTCCTTGATCTTGGTGGCGCTGCGGATGACCACGATGTCAAAATCCCGCAGAGCCGCACCCAGCTGGTCGGGCTCATAAAACTGCTCGACGACCTCATAGCCGTCCAGCCGCAGCTTGTCTATTGCGCCGGCATCCATGCCGTCGGTAACTAAAATTCTCATATCAGGTTCCCCTTTTCATCGATTTTCCGGCGCACCCCAGGGGCGCCATGCCGTCGGAAAAACTACCCATTGGGGGATGGGTACGCATGGAAGGTTTTAACCGTTCCAATATGGCTCAGGCATGCTCCTTTTCGTACTTTGCCAGGAAGTCCACCAGCGCCTCAACGCCGTCCTTGGGCATGGCGTTGTAAATGGAGGCGCGCAAACCGCCCACGGATTTGTGTCCCTTCAGATTGTCAAAGCCTGCGGCCTTGCTGGCGGCCACAACTTCGGCGTCCTGCTCCTTGCTGGGGGTGACGAACGGCACGTTCATCAAAGAGCGGTCTTCCTTCACCACCGCGCCGGTAAAGAACTTGCTCTGGTCCAGGAAATCATATAGCACCTTGGCCTTTTCCTCGTTGCGCTGGTTCATGGCCGCAAGGCCGCCGTTTTTCAGCAGGTACTTGAAGACCTTGCCGCAGCAGTAGATGGCCCAGCAGTTGGGGGTGTTGTACAGGGAGTCGGCGTCGGCGTGGGTATTGTAGTTCAGATATACCGGCAGTTTGTCATCCAGATCGTCCCGGATCAGATCTTCCCGGATGATGACGATAGACATGCCGGCGGGACCCACGTTCTTTTGTACGCCGCCCCAGATCAGTCCGTAATCAGATACGTTGCAGGGCCGGGACAGGAACATGGAGGACTGGTCGGACACCAGCACATGGCCCTTGGTGTTGGGCAGCTTGTGATAGGTCAGGCCGTGGATGGTCTCATTCTCGCAGATGTAGACATAGTCCGCGTTATCGGGAATGTCCAGATTGGAGCAGTCTGGGATATAAGAGAAGTTTTTGTCGGCGGAGGAGGCCACGACCTTTACCTCGCCAAACTTTTTAGCCTCCTTGATGGCCTTCTTGGACCATGCGCCGGTCTCCACATAGCAGGCCACGCCGCCTTTCAGCAGATTCATGGGCACCATGGAGAACTGCACCGTTCCGCCGCCCTGCACGAACAGAATTTTATAATTGTCGGGGATGCCCATCAGCTTCTTCAAATCGGCTTTGGCCTCGTCAAAGATCGCCTGGAAGGTCTTGGACCGGTGGCTCATCTCCATGACGCACATGCCGCTGCCGCGGTAGTTCATCATTTCGGCTGCAATCTCCTCCAGAACCTCCTCAGGCATCATGGCCGGGCCGGCGGAGAAATTATAGGTACGTCCGTATTTCATCATCTGATCCTCCATTGTTCAATAAATTTTTCAGGTTCCCAAATGTTTTGTTTGAATTCTTCAATTCAGTATACGACTTCTCAAAGGGATATTCAACCGTAAAGAGGAAGTTGACGTAAGCTAAATATAGAGAATGTTTTTATTAAAAAAGACCAAAAACGTTTACGTATTCGTATACGTAAAGACGACTTCCACGCAGAATGTGCGTCGTCCCCGGAAAATGAAGCTCCAACGGATAGGCGCATCCTGTTTTAAAGCACTTTTTACTAAATCCTTGAAATTTTCTGAACATTCCTGTATACTATGAGCCATAATGGCACCGACCCATCGCGGCGCGACCGCGGGAAAGGAACGTGTGAGCGCTATGAGAGCGGACGGCACTCGCGTCAGGGACCTGACGTCCATCATGCAGGCCCTGCCCTACATCATGCCGCGCCGGTACGACGCCCAGAACTGGGCCAGCGACATGATCGACGAGGATATTGTGAAGGCGTATATCCGCCGGAAACGGCGGGAGGGATGCCGCGTGACCCACATGAGCGTGCTGGTGGCGGCGTATTACAAGGCCGCGCTGGAAAATCCTAAGATAAATTATTTTATCATGAACCGGAGGATTTACAGACGGAACCATTTTTGCTTTTCCTTTGTGTTGCTGAAAAAGCGGGCTGACGGAACGCCGGACGAGACGACGCTAAAGGTCTTTCTGAAGCCGGAGGATACGGTGTTCACCATCAGCTCCCGTGTCCAGGAGCTGATTGACCGGAACAGCGAGTCCGCGCACAGCAACAGCACGGACAAATTCGCCAATTTGGCCTTCGCCGTTCCGGCCTTGCCACGGTTTGTGTTTTGGCTGATTTATCATCTGGACCTCCACGGGCTTCTGCCAAGGAGGATTATTGACCTGAGTCCTTTCCATACCAGCCTGTTCGTTACGAATCTGGCGTCCATCAACACCAGCTGCATCTATCACCACTGCTATGAGTTTGGCACCACCGGCGTCTTCGTCTGCATGGGCAAGCCGGTGCGGAAGCCGGACGCCCTCCCCGGGGAAAAGGGGAGAGTTATGCCTCTTGGCGTGGTGATGGACGAACGGATTGCCACCGGCATCGAATACTCCCGCTTTTTCGCGGCGTTCAGCCGCAACATGAGGAATCCGGAGACGCTGGAGACCCGGCTGGACGGACTGGACGCCGGTGAAACGTTGTTCCGCGGACCGGATGAAATCTAGGAGGCCATTACGTCTGCGGTGAAATAGCCCTTCCCCCACGCGGCGGACCGTGTTTCACGGGCGGTGGACAGCGAAACGCTGTCTGCCGCTTTTATTCTGAAACTAAACGACGAGTTTCTCAAAATTTTTTGATAACTCTTGTTTATTTCTCATAAATTTTCCCGGAAGACTTGTTAAGATCTCTTAACGTGTGCTATACTGCAAATGTATGCAGTCTTTTTGGATTATTAATTCAAGTATAGAGGTTTGTTTAAATGAGTGAACAGAGAGCAAAGATTTACCGGTTCCTATCCGACTTCAATCGACTTAAATGGAGCATTGCGTTCAAGGCGATTCTTACCGGTGCGGTGGCGGGGCTGCTGGCGGTTTTGTACCGATTGGTTATCCAGCGCGGAACTGCCACGGCCGTGGCATGCTACGGCTACTTCAAGGACCACCCCGTGTTTCTGATTCCCTGGGTGCTGGGCGCGGTAATTGTAGGGCTTGTGGTGGCCTGGCTTGTGAAGCTGGAGCCGGCGGCCGCCGGAAGCGGCATCCCTCGGGTGGAGGGTGTGGTGTTGTTTGGCATGAAAATGAAGTGGTACACGATTCTGGCTGTGCGCTTCGTGGCCGGCGGGCTGTGCAGCATTTTCGGACTCTCTCTGGGACGGGAAGGTCCCTCCATTCAGATCGGCGCCGCGGGCGCCCAGGCGGTGTCACGACTGCTGGGCAAAAGCAAGGTGGAGGAGAACTACCTCATCACCGGCGGCGCCGCCGCTGGCCTGGCCGCTGCGTTCAACGCGCCCTTGTCCGGCGTGATTTTCGCGCTGGAGGAGGTTCACCGCAACTTCTCTCCCGCAATTATGCTTACGGCCACGGCTGCGTCCTTGGTGGCGGACTTCGTATCGAAGTACTTTTTAGGCCTGACGCCGGAACTGCAATTCACAAAGATCCCCCAGTTGCCCATCCACATGTACTTCTGGATGATTCCACTGGGTATGCTGACTGGGTTTGTGGGATCCCTGCTCAACCGGGCGCTGCTTGCCGCCGGGCCTCTTTACGGGAAAATGTCCGCTCGGTGGGCGCCTACCGTGGCGCTGCTGCTGGCCATCCCCTGCGGCATGTATCTGCCCTTGACCCTGGGCAGTGGCCGGGATTTGATTGAATTTGCGGAAAACGCCACGGGTGGTATTTTGCTGCTTCTGCTTTTGCTGGCGGTTAAATTCCTGTTCACCTGCACCAGTTTCGGCAGCGGCGTCCCTGGCGGTATTTTTATGCCTATTCTGGCGGTGGGCACTCTGACGGGCAGCATCTTCGGTATCGTCTCTGTGAATCTGGGCCTATTCCCCACCCAGTATATCCCGGATTTTGCCGTGTGCGCCATGGCGGCGGCTATGGCTGCGTCGGTGAAGGCTCCCATCACCGCCATTTTGCTCACGGTTGAGATGTCCGGCTCTCTGGTACATATGCTTCCGGTGGCAACCTGCGCATTCTCTGCGTTGTTGGTTTCCGACTTTATGAAGATCGAACCGATTTACGAGGTGCTGCTGGATCGCTCCATTAAACAAGAGAAGGATGTCGAAACGTCCCAAGAGGGGAAAAATTTGATGGAGATTCCCGTGGAGCTGGGAAGCTGCGCGGCGGGGCGGCGAATCGACGAAATTAACTGGCCTGCGGGCACGTTGATCGTCAGCCTGCGCAGGGGCAACCGGGACATCATCCCCCACGGCGAAACTACGCTGATGCCAGGGGATTATATTGTGGTGTTCTATCCCCAGGGACAGGAAGAAGAGATCCGCAAGTCTATCACAGATCTATGTCACGAAAAATTCTGATGTGTCCCCCTTTCACGGGACAACGGGAATAAATTCCACTTTTTTGGCAAAACTCCTCCCGTATATTTGTACGGGAGGAGTTTTTTATGGTGGAAATTTTACAAAAAATTGGTCTGACCGCAGCCACGTCGGCGGTGTCTATCACTGTGCTTTTTTTGATGACGAAACTGATAGGCAACAGACAGATGTCCCAGATGTCCATGTTCGACTATATCACCGGCATTACCATCGGCTCCGTGGCGGCGGAGCTTGCGACGGAGCTGGAAGAACCGGTAAAACCTCTCACCGCCCTTATTATTTACGGGCTGGCGGCTTTCGGAATCGCTCTGCTTACCAACAAGTCCATTCACGTCCGTAAAGTCGTCACGGGAAAACCGCTGATACTGCTGGACGGCGGCGTTATCTACCGGGACAATCTGAAAAAGGCGCGGCTGGATATGAACGAATTCTTGACATATGCCCGCATGGGTGGCTTTTTTGATTTGAACCAGGTCCAGACGGCGGTACTGGAACACAATGGAGTGATCAGCTTTCTGCCGAAAGAGCCATACCGCCCCGCGACGCCCTCGGATATGGATCTAAAGCCGAAACAGAGCCATGTGCAGATACCTTTCGTCATAGATGGAAAGCTCTTGCCAAAGAACTTAGCCGAGGCGGGCAAGGAGGAGACTTGGGTTCGCAGGGAGCTGATGAAACAGGGCTATCGGGACGAGAACGAGGTGTTTCTGGCCCTGTGGGATGGAGAAACAAAGTTGATCGTGTTTCCCATGGAGACCGGAAAGGTGCCCTCCTGACGCGCTGTGTCAGGACTCTTTACAGAGACTCCGCTGCACCGCAATGGTGGAAAGCGTGCTTCCCAGTTGGCCCAGCACCACGATTAAAAGAGCCAAATCCTCTTCGCTGAGATCTTTGGCCAGCGCCACGGCCAGAGTGTTGATCGCCATGGTTAGAGCCAGAGGGTCGCAGCAGCAGTTATCCATACAATCACCCTATTTAGGGTATGACGGAAAGGCAGTTTCAAGCACCGAAAATAAACCGCCCCGCGTGTAAGACATTTCCGTGGGCTTCTCAGCCGCCTCAAACCTCCATCAGGCGCTTTGCGGTTTCGACGTTTCGGTGCTCCATTTCCTGAAGCCGCGCCACGGCGGCCTCCTGCTCCTCGGGGCGTTCCGTGCGCGCCACGGCCTGGTCGATCATGGCGCAAAGCTGCTCCGCGGTGACGTCCGCCAGACTCACGAACAGGTCCTGTCCTATGTAGCGAAGAAAGGCGGAGACCTTGGGGTCGTAAACCACGCCGATCAGAGGAATTCCCTGCCCGGCGGCGAAAATCAGCGCGTGAAGCCGCATGGAGACCACCACTTGCATCCGGGAGAGGGCGCCTATGATGGTGCCGGCCTTGCCCGCGTCGTTGAGAAAGTAGTGGGGGACGGAGACGCCCTGAGCGGCGATGGCCGCCGCCAGAGGGTCCTGGCGGTTTTCCACTGCCAGAAACACCGGCGTCAGGCCGTGGCGGTTATAGGCGTATTCCGCCGCCGCGGCAAAGACCGGGGCCTTTTCCTCAAATCCCTTCCACTTGCGCAGCGCAAAGCAGAGATACCGCCCGCCCGTGGGAATACCCGCCTGTAAAAGCACGCTGTCCGTTTTCTCCGGAGGAGCGCAGTCCAGCGTCAGGGCCGGGTCGGCGGTCAGAAGAATTTCGGGTTTGGTTACGCCCATGGACTTCAGTTCCGCCTGAGAGTCCGGCTCCCGGAGGGTGATGACGTCCACGGAGGCGTTCAGAACCCGGGCGGCCATTTTCCGGTGACTGGGACGGGAGACGGGGCCAATGCCGCAGCCGTACATTTGAACCTTGCAGCCCAAATGCTTCGCGGTGGAAATATTGTGCAGGTAGAACCAGAGGGACCGGCGGGAGGTCACGTCCTGAATGAGACTGCCGCCGCCGTTGATGTAGAGTTTACCGCGGCGCATAGCGTTTCGCCATGTGGGATAGTTGAATCGCTGGACTGCCCGGACCCGGTAGGTGAGGCGGGTCTCCTTGGGGCTTTTGCTGAGAACCAGCACCGGCATATCCGGATCGATGCCTCGCATCTCCTGCAAAATGGCCTCCAGGATCGCGTCGTCTCCGGCGTTGCCCCGGCCGTAGGCGCCGCAGATCACCACGCCGTCCCGATCCGCTTTGGGACGGTTGTGGCGGCGGACAATCTCCTTATAAATATGCAGCTGGGTGTCCACCGTGCGCTGGATGGAAAACTGAGCGGACGCCTTTTCATAGAGCCGTTCTCCCATGGTGCGACGCAGCTCGTTGTTCTGCGCCAGAGAGGCCAGAGCGTCCCCCAGCGCCGTGTCGTCGCCGGGGGCGAACAGATATCCGTTCACGTCCGTGTCGATAAGGGCGGGGATACCGCCCACGGCGGTGGCCACGGTGGCCAAATGGAACCGTGCGCCCTCCGTCAGGGCATAGGGAAACGTCTCGGACACGGAGGTCAGGGCGTTCACGTCCAGAGCGCTGTAAAACCGGTTCATACCCCCGGAGATCCATCCGGCAAAGCAGACCTTGCCGCCAACGCCCAGCTCGTCTGCAAGTGATTCCAGCTTCTGCCTCTCCTCACCATCCCCGGCGATCAGAAGGCGGAGGCGGCCGCACTTGGCATAGGCCTTCGCAAAGCCCCTGACCAGAGTGGAAATGTCCTTCACTGGGTTCAATCGGGCGGCGATGCCCACTACCACGCTGTTCTCATCCGCCTCCAGCCCCAGATCCCGCAGATAGGGGAGCCGGTCGCCCTGCGGCGGGGCGGGGGTAAAGTCAATGCCGTTATATATGGTGAAGAACCGGTCGGGCGGGAAGCCCCGGTCGATCAATAGGTCCACCATGGCGTCGGATACGCCGATGCGGTAATCCAGCGTCCGTAGGGCGTGGGCGTTGATACTGCCAAAGGTGAGGCGGCTGAAGGGGCGGCCCATGTAATCCAGCTTATAGTCGCTGTGGACGGTGGAGCAGACCGGAAGGCCGGTGGTCTTGCGGAGCATGGAGCCGATCATGTTGGCCCGGGCCCCGTGACAGTGGATGACCTCATAGCCGCCGTCCCGGATATACCGCGTCAGCTGTTTGCGGATGCGGAAAATGTGGTTCCCGGCCATAATCTCCGTGGGAATGCCCAGTTGGCGGGCCTCTTCGGCGAAGGGACCGTCCCGGAAGCAGACCAGCTGGGCGGTAATGGTTTCGTTCAGATGCTGGAGGAGACTCAGAACGTGAGTCTTGGCTCCGCCGGAGTCGCCTCCGCTGATGAGATGGATTACTTTCATAGTGTGACCTCTTTTGAAAAACGCGCTTTTGCGCGAAATCCCTCTTGTACAAACTTAAAAAATATTATACAATAGCAAAAGTCTGAAAGCAAGGACCAACGGACAGACCGGAGGCGGTTTGATGGAAAAAGACTGTACTGTGAGGGCTGCGGCGCCGCGGGACGCAGAGGCGCTGCTGCGTATTTACGCGCCCTATGTGGAGAAGACGGCGATCACCTTTGAATATGAGGTCCCCTCGATACAGGAATTTGCGGGACGGATTGAGCGGACTCTGGAGAGGTATCCCTATCTGGTGGCCGAGGCGGACGGTGTGCCTGTGGGTTACGCTTACGCGGGCCCCTTCAAGACGCGGGCGGCCTATGACTGGGCAGTGGAAACGACGGTCTATGCCGATGGCGGCATGAAGCGGCGGGGCATTGGAAGAAAGCTCTATGAAGTGCTGGAAAAAGCTCTGGCGTTGCAGAACATCCTGAATCTCAACGCCTGCATCGCCTATCCGGCGGAGGAGGACCCGTTTCTGACAAGGGACAGCGTGAATTTTCACCAGCGCATGGGGTATCGCACAGCGGGAAGGTTTTCCCAGTGCGGCTATAAGTTTGACCGCTGGTACGACATGGTGTGGATGGAAAAGCATATCGGCACACACACCACACATCAACCGGCGGTGAAGCCGTTCGGCGCGATTGCGGGAGATCTCTCCCTATGAGAACCACCGGGAGTATGGGGATGCGAATCGGTCCCCAAGACTCCGCAAAGTTGAAAAAACTCTATTACTTGGAGGTCAAATAATGAAACAGCAGTCTAAAAAGAAATTCAACGTGATCGACGTGATCGCGGTAATCCTGATCCTGGCGGCGGTCGCTTTCGTGGGGTTCAAACTGATGAACCGCGGCGGAGAGTCCGGTGAGGCGAAGATGATCCATGTTACTTATGTTGCCAAGGCAGAGGGGGTGGACAAGTCTCTCTATGATAACTGCACAAAGCACCTGCCCTCGCCCCTGATGGCTTCCGGCGCAATTCTGAATGGGCAGATTGAGTCTGTAAGACAGGAGCCATACTACGTTGTGGATGAAAACGGCGACTGGGTGGAGGACCCCTATCATGTGAATCTGTATTTTACCGCCAGCATCGACGTGCCAGATGCCGCTGTTCAGACCACCAAGGTGGGCGATCAGGAAGTCCGCGTGGGGAAGACGGATTACGTTCTGAAAAGTGAGTACATTGAATTCAGCGATGTCACCATCGTGGACGTACAGTGGGGCGAGTAAACGCTTATTCCACGAAAAACGGTTTATTCAGCAAAAAGCGCACCGGAGTAAAGCTCCGGTGCGCTTTTTTGCGCTGTAGCGAAAAAAGTTCATACTTTTTTAACTGACGCTTCTATTTACTTTTTGAAGTTGTCAGTGTATAATAGTATTCGATACGTGCAAATTGCATTGTATGTGCCAAAGAGGGAAGAGAGGCTTTTCCAAGCGGAAAAACAGGGCTGTTTCGCTGTTTTGATCAAAATTAGAAATTTGAAAAGAGGTGAAAGATGTGCGGCAAATGACCGTTCCTGCACAGTATTTGCAGATTGCGGTGGATGTGGCCTCGCGGGTGGCCGGCGGAGACTTGCGGGAGGGTGACCGACTGTACGGCCGGTCGGTGATGGCATCGGAATACGGCGTATCGCCGGAGACTATCCGCCGGGCGCTGCGGCTGCTGGCGGACATGAAGGTCATCGATGTGAAGCCCCAAAGCGGTGCGGTGGTCCTATCTCGGGACAACGCAAAGCGCTACGTCGAGGGATTCAGCGAGGGGGCGGAGACCCGGTCTCTCCGCCAACAGATGAAAGAGATACTGGGGGAGTACGAGGGTTTGAACCGGAGGCTGGTGGAAGTATCCGCTGCTCTGATCCAGAGCCAGGAGATGTATTCCTCCGCAACAGAGCCGCTGCCTAATTATGAGGTGTCGGTGCCGTCCGGTTCCCCCCTGATCGGAAAGAGCATCGGAGAGCTGAAGTTCTGGCAGTCTACCGGCGGCACCATCGTGGCTATCCGCCGGAAGCAGAGGGTGATTCTGTCCCCCGGGCCATACGCGGAGCTGTATGATGGGGACATGATCATTTTGGTGGGCCCGCCCGCCGCCGCAGAGGCGACGCGAAAGCTACTAGCAGGTCCCATAGAGGAGTAGGAAACAGGCGGGCGCCGCCCGCCGCGGTGAAAGGAGCTGGCTGACGAATGATCCAGTTTGAACATGTTTGTAAGCGATATGGAAAGACGACGATTCTCGAGGATTTGAGCTTTACCATACCGGATGGGCAGTTTGTGGTGCTGATCGGCCCTTCCGGCTGCGGCAAGACCACCACCATGAAAATGATCAACCGGCTGCTGGAGCCGGACGGCGGCAAGGTGCTGATCGATGGAAAGGACGCCGCTTCCATGGACCGGGTGGAGCTGCGCCGCCACATCGGCTATGTGATTCAGCAGATCGGACTGTTTCCCAATATGACGGTGGCTCAGAATATCAGCGTGGTGCCCCGGCTGCTGAAATATGACAGGGAGCGCTGCGACCGGATCGTCCATGAACTCCTTGAGATGGTGGAGATGCCCTATGACCGGTATGCGGGCAAGTACCCCAACGAGCTCTCCGGCGGACAGCAGCAGCGCATCGGCGTGCTGCGGGCGCTGGCAGCGTCGCCACCCGTGGTGCTGATGGACGAACCCTTTGGCGCGCTGGACCCCATGACCCGGGAGGTTTTGCAGGACGAGGTGAAAAAGCTCCAGCTGAAGCTCCACAAGACCATCGTTTTTGTGACGCACGATATGGGCGAGGCACTGAAGATGGCAGATACCATTCTCTTCATGAGCGGCGGCCGCATCGAGCAGATTGCGTCCCCGGAGAAGATGCTGGAAAACCCCGCCAGTGATCTGGTGCGCAGCTTCCTTGGAAAGCATGTCACCGAAAGCGGAGCCGTCGCTAGGATTGAGACGTTCATGCGCACCAATGCCTACCGCGTCCGAAAGGACCGGGGCGTTTTGGAGTGCGCGGAGATGATGGCCCGCAACAGCGTGGATACCCTCCTGGTGACGGACGAGGCGGAGCATTATCTGGGCATAGTCACCATCCGGGGCATCAAGCTTTGGGGCAAGGGCCTGCCCAATATCGAGACCCTGATCGTCCAGACACCCCATGTCGCGCGGATTGGGGACGAGGCCAAGGAGAGTGTGGACTATCTGCTGGAATCCGGGGACGACTATGTGGTGGTACTCAACGCAGACGACACCATCGCCGGAATCGTCACCAAGACCAGCGTCGCCAAGTCTGTGGCAACGACGTTGTGGGGGGATGAGCGATGAGTGCTTTCTTTGCAACATACGGGTCCATGCTGGCGGAGGCCATCGGCGTCCACATACTCTACGTACTGGCCAGCGTGGCGATCGGGTTTGTTCTGGGACTGGCGCTGGGCGTCCTTTTGAGCCGGGTACCCCAGTGGTCTGCGGTGCTGATCCCGGTTATGTCCATTTTCCAGACCATTCCGGGTCTGGTGTTTATCGGCGTGCTGTTCATCTGGATCGGGATGCGACCGGCCACGGTCATCATCGCCCTGTCCATCTACGCCATGTTCCCGGTGCTCAAAAATACATACACCGGAATCTTAGGCGTGGAGCCGAAATACGTGGAGGCAGCGAAGGGCTGCGGCATGTCCCCGCTTCAAACGCTGTGGCGGGTGGAGCTGCCGCTGGCCATGCCCACCATCATCGCAGGATTGCGAATGGCGGCCATTTATACCGTCAGCTGGACGGTACTGGCGGCCATGATCGGGCTGGGCGGTCTTGGAAACTTTGTGTATCAGGGCGTCAGCTCCAACAATAACACGCTGATCATCGCCGGAGCCATTCCGGCGGCGGTCCTTGCCATTGTCATCGGGGCGCTGATCGATCTGCTGCAAAGGAAGGTCACACCCCGCGGGATGAAAAAGGAGGTGGGCAGATGACCTGGGACCTGATTCTCCAACATTTGTTCATCGTGCTGGCCTCGGCGCTGCTGTCCATTGTGGCTGGCCTGCCGCTGGGCGTACTGGCCTATCTCTACCCCAGGGCCCGGACGACAATTTTGTGGGTGGCGGATCTGCTTCAGACCATCCCGTCCCTGGCGTTGCTGGGCATCATCATGGTGGTGGCGGGACCGGGCAAGCTGACTGTCATCATCGGTATCACGCTGTACTCTCTGCTCCCGATCGTCCGCAACACCTGCCTGGGGCTTCAGGAGGTGGACCCCGGCGTCAAGGAAGCGGCCCGGGGCATGGGCATGGGGCAGATTTATCGTCTGCTCCATGTGGAATTTCCCCTGGCGTTTCCCATGGTGTTCACCGGAGTCCGCATCGCGGTGGTGAACGCCATCGGCTCCGCCGTGTTCGCGGCATTCGTGGGCGGCGGCGGCTTAGGCAGCGTCATCAACCGGGGCATTCGGATTTCGAACATGGGCATGATCCTCTCCGCCACCGGGGCGCTGATGGTCATTGCTGTGCTGCTGGACCTTGCCATGGGCTGGTTTGAGGGGCATTTAAAAAAGACACACGGCGTCAGCCGCCGGTCCGGCATCATTTTGGCCTGCCTCATGGCGGCTGTCGCCATCTCGATCCCCTTCGGCCTGAGGGATACCACCGGTGCCAAGGAACTGATTCTCTATGACGGGGATTACTCCGAGACCCAGATCATGGATCGCATCATCCAGCAGTTGGTGGAGAGCAAAACGGATCTGACCGTCACGATCAAGGATCAGATGTCCCAGGTGAACAATTTTAACGCCCTGAAGGGCGACAGTCACAGCTGCGCCATGATGATCTCCTACGACGGAACGCTGCTGACCACCTTCCTGAAGAAGGACCCAAACGACGTACCGGAAGGGGAGTCGCTGTACGACTTTACAAATGCACTGTCGCTGGAGCAGTACGATATGCGGCTTCTCAATAAGCTGGGCTTCAACAATACCTATGCCATTGCGGTCCCGCAGGAAATCGCGGACCAATATGACCTAGAGACCGTCAGTGACCTGATCCCGGTGGCGGATCAGCTGACCTTCGGCGCCGAGCAGGAGTTCTTCACGCTGGAGGGTAGTATGAAATACGGACCTTTCACGGATTTCTACGGCCTGAAATTTAAAGGGGCCGTCCCGGTGGACGCGGGGCTCAAGTATACCGCCGTTGAAAACGGAAGCTTCGACGTCACCGAGGTCTATGCCACAGACGGCCTAAACCGCAAAGCGAAACTGAAAATTTTGAAAGACGATCTGAACTTTTTCCCGGAGTACAACGGAGCGTTTTTGGTTCGGGAGGATACGCTTGAAAAATTTGCGGACGTTGCGCCCAATCTGGAAGATGTTTTGAATCTGCTGACGGGAAAGATCTCTAACGAGGACATGACGGAAATGACCTATCAGGTGGATGTGCTCGGCCGCAGCGCCGACGATGTGGCACGGGAATTTTTACAGAGTCTGAATCTGTAAGCTTTTCGCGGCGGGAAAAATGAAAAATCGTGCGGCTTGCATAGTTTTATTCCTGCGAGTGTGGTATCCTGTCTGAAGAGCGCGCAGCCGCGCACCGGGAATTGTGCGGCGCCGCCCCAAGTAAAAGGAGACTTGCCGGGACCGGCCAAAAATACATGACAGGAGGACGTTTCCATGCTTCAGGAGATTGCGCCGCACATCTTGCACAATGAATTTAAAAATCCACCTCCGTCCCCGCGGGATACCGATTTGGTGGCCGTGTTCGACGGCGGCTCCGCGCTGCTGGCCCAGGAGGGCGGATTTCCCACGGTGGAGGCGGTCCGGGCGTTGGGTGCGGAGGAGGAGGAGCTGATCTACCTCTTCGCCGTGGATGAGATCGGCTTTTTCCTGCTGGAGCGGCCGTCAAAGACCGTGAAGGCCGCGCTGCAGCGCGCGCCGACGACGGCGTTTCGGACGATGGAGCCGCGTTTTATGCGCCTGGCGGCGCCGACGGCGCTGCATCTTATGAACTGGTATCGAACCAATCGTTTCTGCGGCTGCTGCGGGGCACCCACTGTTCGAGAAGACAAGGAGCGGGCCATGCGCTGCACCTCCTGCGGTGCGCTGGTCTATCCCCGGATCAACCCCGCCGTCGTGGCGGCGGTGCGGGACGGAGACCGCCTGCTGCTGATCCGTTACGCCGACCGACCAATGACCACGGCGCGGTACGCGCTGATCGCCGGGTTTACGGAGATCGGAGAGACGATGGAGCAGACTGTCCGCCGGGAAGTCATGGAGGAGGTGGGTATCCATGTGAAAAACGTCCGGTATCACGCGGATCAGCCCTGGGGCTTTGTGGGTAATCAGATGGTGGGCTTCTGGGCGGATTTGGACGGAGACGGGACCGTCACTCTGGATACCAGTGAATTGAAGGAGGCGGTCTGGCTGCGCAGGGAGGAGATACCGGAGGTTCATGACCCCGTGGACCTGACGCACACCATGACGGAGCTTTTCCGGCTGAGTAAAGATCCCCGCTGATGCTTTTTAAAATAGGAACAGGAACGGCTCTTCCCGTTGGGAAGAGCCGTTCCTGTATTTTTTCGTGCTATCAGGCCAGCTCCGCCTGCCCGGTGTAGAGCTGATAATAGCGTCCCCTCTGGTTCAGCAGTTCCTCGTGGTCGCCTCGTTCGATGATCTCGCCCTGCTCCAGAACGAGGATCGCGCGGGAGTTGCGGACGGTGGAGAGCCGGTGGGCGATGACGAAGACCGTGCGGTCCGCCATCAGCTGGTCCATGCCCCGCTCGATGAGCTTTTCCGTCCGGGTATCAATGGAGCTGGTGGCTTCGTCCAGAATCAGCACCGGAGGATTGGAGAGGGCCGCGCGGGCGATGTTCAAAAGCTGCCGCTCCCCCTGACTGAGACTGCCGCCGTCACCGGAGAGAACCGTTTGATACCCCAGAGGCAGATGCCGGATGAAATTATCCGCGTTGGCAAGCTTTGCCGCGGCCTCCACCTCTTCATCCGTTGCGTCCAGTTTGCCGTATCGGATGTTGTCCGCAACGGTTCCGCTGAACAGGTGGGTGTCCTGCAAAACAACGCCGAGAGACCGGCGGAGGGAATCCTTTTCGATGTCCTGAACGTTGATGCCGTCATAGGTGATGACGCCGCTGGCGATGTCATAAAACCGGTTGATGAGGTTCGTGATGGTGGTCTTGCCCGCGCCGGTGGAGCCGACGAGGGCGATTTTCTGACCGGGCTTGGCGAAAAGGGAAATACCGTTCAGAACTGTCTTCTTCCCATCGTAGCTGAAGACCACGTGATCGAACCGCACGTCGCCCTTCACGGGAATCAGCGTGCCGTCAGGCTGTTTCCAAGCCCACGCGCCGGTATCCAGGTCGGTCTCCTCCAGCTTACCGCCGGGGAGGAACTTCACGCGGACCAGAGTGACCTTGCCCAAATTGGTCTCCGGCTCGGTCTCCATGACCTCAAAGATACGCTCCGCGCCGGCCACGGCGGCCAAAATGGTATTCACCTGCTGGGCGATCTGGTTTACGGGCTGAGATACCTGCCGGGTGTATTGCAAAAAGGTGGCGAGGCCGCCCAGATCGCCGCTGCGGATGGCAAGGATGGCGCCCACCATGCAGGTGAATGCGTAGTTGATATAGCTGAGGTTGCCCATGACGGGCATCATGGCTCCGGCAAAGGTCTGGGCACTGGTGGCCGCCTGCCGGTAGGCTTCGTTCCGCCCCCGGAAACCGTCAATGGCGGCGGGCTCATGGTTGAAGACCTTGATGACCTTTTGCCCCTCGGTCATCTCTTCAATATAGCCGTTCACCGCGCCGATGGCTTTTTGCTGGGCTGCGAAGCTGCTGCGGCTGCGGCCGCCGATGCCCTTCACCGCCGCCAGCATGACCGCCAGCACCGCGAAGGTGATGAGGGACAGCAGGGGACTGATATAGAGCATCATGGCAATCGTTCCCACAATTGTGGCGGAGCAGGAGATCAGGGAGGCGAAGGAGTTGTTGATGGCCTCGCTGACGTTATCGAGATCGTTGGTAAAGCGGCTCATCAGCTCGCCATGGGTGTGGGCGTCGAAATACTTCAGGGGCAGGCTCTGCAATTTTGCGAAAAGGTCCCGGCGCAGGGCGGCCACGGTGTTCTGGGAGATATGGACCATGGTCCGGGCATAGGCAAAGCTCATGAGGGAGCCCAGAATATAGACCCCCGCCATGACCGTTAGCATTTTGGCAAGGCCCGGAAAGTCACCGGGAAGGATATAGTCGTTGATGAGGGGGCGCAGCAGATAAGACCCGCCCACGCTGCACGCCGAGCTGATAAGAATGCAGATCGCCACCAGAATCAGCTGGAGCTTATAGCGGCCCAGATAATTCATCAGCTTGCCGACCGTGCCGCGGAGATTCTTGGGTTTTTGATAACCGCCGCGGTTAGGACCATGCCGGGGCATGGGCATGTTATTTTCGCGTTCAGCCACCGATGCTCACTCCTTCCTGTTGGGACTGATAGACGTCCCGATAAATTTCACAGGTTTTCATCAATTCCTCATGGGTTCCCTGTGCCGCCACATGGCCCCGGTCCATCACCAGAATCAGATCCGCATCGGCAATCGAGGAGACACGTTGGGCAATAATCAGCTTGGTGGCGCCCTTCAGGTCCGCGCGGAACGCCTGCCGGATTTTAGCGTCGGTGGCGGTGTCAACGGCGCTGGTGGAGTCGTCCAGAATCAAAATTTGTGGCTGCTTCAAAATAGCCCGGGCGATGCACAGCCGCTGCTTCTGCCCGCCGGAGACATTGACGCCGCCCTGACCCAGATCAGTGTCCAGGCCGTCGGGCATACGGGACAGAAATTCATCCGCGCAGGCTGCGCGGCAGGCGGATTGAAGCTGTTCCTCTGTTGCACCGGGGTTGCCCCAGAGCAGGTTTTCCCGGATCGTACCGGAGAACAGGGTGTTTTTTTGCAGCACCACGGAAACCGCGTCCCGCAGGTGCTCCATAGTGTAATCCGATACGGGGCGGCCGCCCACGGAGACGGTACCCTCCTGAGCCTCATACAACCGGGGAATCAAGGCTACCAGCGTGGATTTGCCGCTGCCGGTGCCGCCCAGAATGCCCACGGTGGAACCAGCGGGGATATGGAGGTTTACATCCTCCAAAACCCACTCAGTCCCGTTCGCGTTATACTTGAAACTCACATGATCGAAGTCGATGGAGCCGGTTTCCACCCTCGCACCGGGCAGGGCGCGGTCGTTGGTGATGGCGGGCGCCTCATCCAGCACCTCGCAGATGCGCTTGGCGCAGGCGATAGACCGGGACATCATCATAAAGATCATGGACACCATCATGAGGGATATCAGAATCTCCGTAATGTAGGAGAAGAAGGCGGTGAGGTTGCCCACTTCCAAAGTCCCGGCGTAGACCATTTTTCCGCCGAACCACATGACGGCGATGATGGTGCCGAACACGATCAGCATCATGACGGGCATGTTTACCACGACCGCGCCGAATGCCTTTTCGGAGGTGGAACGCAAATCGTTGTTCCGCTTTGCAAATTTCTCCTTTTCATGGCCTTCCCGAACGAAGGACTTCACCACCCGGATGCCGGTCAGGTTCTCCTGCACCACCAGGTTCAGGGAATCGGTTTTTTCCTGAAGAATTCGGAACAGGGGGCCCACCTTCACCACGATTATGCAGATGATTATCAAAAGCAGTGGGATGGCCACCAGAAATACCCGGGAGAGCTGCCTGCTCAGTCCGATGGCCAGAACCAGAGCCGCAACCAGCATCACCGGGGCGCGAACCAGCAGCCGCATGCCCATCATTAGGGTCATCTGTATGGAGTTGACATCGCTGGTCAGGCGGGTCACAAGAGAAGCGGTGGAGAACTTCTCAATGTTGGAAAAGGAGAAGCTCTGCACGCGTGCGTACTCCGCCGCCCGGAGGTTTGCGCCAAATCCCATGCCGGCCCGGGAGGAAGACGCGGCGCTGCCCAGACCGAACGCCAGCGCAATCAGTGCCATGGCCACCATTAGTACGCCCTTGCGTACGATGAAATTTGTGTCGGCATTAGCAATGCCGATATCCACGATGTCCGCCATCACCAGCGGGATCAGCAGCTGAAAAATGGCGTCCATGGCGGAACAGATAACGCCCAGGGCAATCCATTTTCGATATCCTCTGGTATACGGGGAGAGTTTTTTCAGCATTTTTTCCGGTCCTCCTCTAAGTTCTGAATCACGCGATTCAGCAGGGAATGGAACTGGGTCAGTTCCTCCGATGTAAATTCGGATTCGAACAGACGTTCCGTCTCCCGCAGCTCCCGGCGGAACAGATCCAACTGTGCCTGCCCAGTCTGTGTCAACGCAATCCGGCGGCGGCGGGCATCCGACTCGTCCGCGCTGCGCGCCACAAGCCCCCGCTCCTCCATGCGGTCCACGATGCCGTTGACGGTGGAGGGCTTTACCCGCAGGTGTTCGCCCAGCGCCTGCTGGGTCGACTGGCCGCCCCGGTGTGCCAAATACATAATGACATGGGCCTGCAGGGGCGTTACATCGTATTTTGTCATTCGCGCGTCCGCCCGCTCCCGAAACAGATGCGCAGCGCAGGCAATGGACTGTCCAAGGGACCTGGTATCATCCATAGCGACAGCTCCTTCTAATGACTTTATTCGCTCACTAAATATTAGCGTGCTAAATATTAACACTTTGCTGGGAAACTGTCAATGTGCAATTTACCATTTTATTTGAACGAACTGTGAACAAATTCTGAAAAATTGGCGTCTTTGTAAACAAACTGTGAAAGATCCCCATGATCTGTTGACTTTTTACTGGCGGGCCGGTATCATGAAATCATCAAGCAGAACACTTGATACATTTCTCCAAGTTTTCCCTCTCCTTTCTCTATACCATACAGGCAAAGCGGACGGCTGGCAGGCCGTCCGCTTTGTCATTCCGGAGAAGAGGGATAATAGCAGGGAGAGGCACATTGGATGCCTCTCCCTGCTATTATAACAAAAAGCCTTAAAATCTATTTGTTTTCCTTCTTCGGCTGCTCTCCCTCCGTAAGGCGTGAAATGATCCGGGCATAGCCATCCGCACCATAAACAAGACATTTGCGGACGCGGGTAATTGTGGCGGAGGAGACACCGGTCTTTTCGTTGATGGCGTTGAAGGTCTCTCCCTCTTGGAGCATCCGGGCCACCATCCATCGCTGCGCCATGACCTGGATCTCTCCGACGGTGCACAGGTCGTCAAAAAAGCGGTAGCAGTCCTCCTGGTCCTTCAGGGAGAGGACTGCCTGATACAGATGATCTACCATCTCAGATTTCATTCTGCTCTCATACATCTTGTAGCCCCACTTTCAAACTCAGGTGTCATCGGATGCTGATTCCGACGGCAGCTTGCTTTCATACAATAATGAGGTATCTTACAGTCAACAGGATAGCAGACTTTTCAATTGCTGTCAATCTACTTTGCTTTTTATGGCAGGCAGTTCCAAGAAGGTTGTACTATATTTTTTCGCTGCCGTGATATCGTGTTAGTGCTTTACCAAAACACCGTGATAATGCACAAAAAACAATATTAAATTTTTGAAATAAATGTTGATTTTATACAAAAACAGTGTTACTATAACCATAAGCAAAAAATCAACCGACAAGCGCACAATACAGACAGGATCGTGAGGGCTCACCCTTGGGCAGGGTGAAGGCACTTCCGGCGCGGGCCGCGCCGGAAGCGCGCTTTGGCTTCCACGTTCCAGACACATTTCTCATAAAACTTGGAGCTGCCGCTGGGTACGCCCCTTTCCGAACGCTGTCCGCGCAAACGGATGGACGCCGCTGAGAGACTGACCGTTCAGGGCAAAAATTGAAACGAGGTACGAATAAATGATTATGAAGCCTTCCGAGATAAAACATGTGGTTGTCGATGGACACAGTCTGACACTGGAGTCCTTTGTGGCTGTCGCCCGTTACGGCGCGACAGTGGAGCTGGCCGATTCCGCGCTGGAGGCCATGCGGAAGTCCCGCGCGCTGGCAGAGAAAATTGTCGCCGAGAATCGTGTTGCTTACGGAATCACCACGGGCTTTGGCGATTTTCAAAAGGTTGCCGTCCCCGAGGAGATGAGCAATCAGCTCTCCACCAACCTGATCCTCAGCCACTGCACCGGTACCGGTGATCCCTATGCCGAAGAAGTGGTCCGCGGTATGCTGCTGCTGCGCGCCAATGCCCTGTGTGGAGGCGTATCCGGCATCCGGCCCATTCTGGTGGAAATGATGCTGGCAATGCTGAACGCAGGCGTTACCCCCGTGGTTCCCCAGAAGGGCTCTCTGGGTTCCTCCGGTGATCTGGCGCCTTTGGCACACATGACTCTGCCCATGCTGGGTAAGGGTCTTGCTACCTATAAGGGAGAGAAGCTGTCCGGTGCCGAGGCCATGGACAAGGCCGGCATTAAAACGCTGGACACGCTGGTGTGCAAGGAAGGTCTCGGTATGACCAACGGTACCTGCGCCATGACCTCCGTGGGCTCTTTGGCACTGTATGACACCATTTGCGCCGCTCAGCTGGCCGACACCATCAGCTCTCTGGACTTCGAGGCGCTCACCGGTCTTCGCAATGCGTTTGATCCCCGCATTCACGCCGTCCGCGGCCAAAAGGGGCAGATGCTGGTGGCTGCCAACATGCGCAAGCTCCTGGCCGGTTCCGAGATTCTGGACAACTGCCAGAAGGACCGTGTGCAGGACGCTTACGCTCTGCGCTGCATTCCCCAGCTCCACGGTGCTGTCCGCGATGCACTGGAATATGTGCGGAGCAAGGTTGAGATCGAGCTGAATGCCGTCACTGACAACCCGCTGTTGTTTTTGGATGATGAGGCGGTCATTTCCGGTGGAAACTTCCACGGTGAGCCCATGGCGATTCCCTTTGACACGCTGGGCATCGCGTGCAGCGAGATCGCCAACGCCTCCGAGCGCCGTACCGAGCGCATGGTGAATGCAGCGCTGTCCAACGGCCTCACCCCGTTTTTGACCACGAAACCCGGCGTGAACTCGGGCTTCATGATTGTGCAGTACGCCGCAGCCTCCATGGTGTCTGAGAACAAGGTCCTGGCTCATCCTGCATCCGTGGATTCCATTCCCTCCTCTGCAAATCAGGAGGATATCGTTTCCATGGGTACCACCGCAGGCCGCAAGGCGGGCTGGATTGTGCAGAACACTCTGTCCGTGCTGGCGGACGAACTGCTGACCGCCTGCCAGGCCGTCGATATCCGCCGCAACCTGAACACCCACGGCCAGGGCATTGCTCCTGTGCACGAGGCGCTTTACAAGCATGTGCGCGAGAAGGTTGACTTCTACGAGATCGACCGCGAGATTTGGCCGGACATTGCGGAAGTGGAAAAGATGGTCCGCAGCGGCGAGCTGCTGGATATTGTCAAGGAGTACATCCCCGACTTTGAATAAGCCGTACATTAAGCGGAAAAGCCGCCGTGCCGGGAAACCGGCGCGGCGGCTTTTTGACAGCCCAAAATCGTGAGTGTGAATGTTAAGAGGAACCTATGCCGCGTCGGCTTTACCGCCGCGGCGCATTCTCTGTGCAGAATTTGCGGTCGCGCTCTCTCTGCTATCCCTGCGACCGCACCGCCAACAAGAGACGGCGGAGAGTGATAGCTGCCTCACAGCGCACGGGAAGGACGATCCTTTTGCCTCGCGGAGAGAGAACGCGGTCCCCGGAGAACTCTCCGGGGACCGCGCTTTCAGGCTTTTTTCTTCCGCTTTGCGTCTGGATTTGTTTTTTCACTGATATCGCCGACTTTGATGCCGGGGTTCCGCTCCGTTGCCAGCTCCATAATCTTCTTCGCGTCGCTCTTAGTAAAGAACAGACGTTTACTTTTGATGTCGTTGGCAAAGTAGAGCGCCACTAAATCGGGGTAACCTCGATCCTCGCGGGTAACCGCGCGAATCTCGCCCCAGCCCAGAAAATCGTAGTGGGTGGTGATTTTCATCTGGTAATAGATCTCCACGCCCCGGCTGGTTATCGCGGTGGTCTTCACCATCATCAGTGCCAGCAGGTACAGAAGGCCAAAGACAGCCGCCACATGATACTGCGTCACCAGTCCGCCCAGAATCAGCAGACCGGCCATAAACCAGCTTCCGCCTTTTACCCACTTTTTCAGGGGCTTCAGTTCTTTTGCATAATATTTGGGCCCCTCGACGGATTCCCACGGGAGATGTTCGATCATCACGCAGCGGTTCCTTTCTTTACAGACGGTCAAAGCAGACCGGCAACCTCATACAGATGGCTTAGGCTTTGACAGCGGGGGCTTTGCCAGCCGCGCGGCGATCCTCCAGATTCTTCAAAGCGCGCTCATGCGCTTCCTCGGGAGCGCCGGCGGGCTTGCCCGCCCGGGTTTTGCCGAAAAGGTTAGTGTAAGAGCCGTCAGCCCAGAAAATGTTGCGGCCCAGGGCTGCCGTGACGGCGGCATAGATGGGGTTCAGCAGGTTCAGGAAGGCGTACGGGAAATAAACGAAGGGGTGGACGCCCAGAACGCCATACTGATAAGCGCCGCAGCCGGTCCAAGGGAACATGACGGCCCACAGGGTGCCGCAGTCCTCCAGTGTACGGGACAGCATGTTGCGGCCAAGACCCATCTCATCGTATTTATCCTCGTATAGCGGGGCGGGAACGCCGATTCCCAGGAACTGGTCGCACATAGTGGCATCGCAGAACAGGGAGGTCAGCAGAGTCGCCAGAATCAGACTGCCCACAGAGTGCAGGTGATTCTTCAGCTTGCCGAACAGCGCTTCCACGCAGCCGCAGCGGGCCAGAGCGCCGCCGTATGCAACCGCCAGCAGAATCAGATTGATAGTCCACATCTGATGGTCCATGCCACCGCGGCTGAGCAGATTGTCTGCCAGCTCGTTGCCGGACTCAAAGCCCGTGCCGTAATGCAAGGTATCAAAGATGGTGCTGATGTCGGTCATGCCCTGGAAAATGGCTGCAAACAGAACGCCGCAACCCACGGAAATGGCAATACCCACGAGACCGGGGAGCTTCATGACGCAAGCGGCGATAATGACGAGAATGGGAACCAGCAGGAAGGGATTGATATTGAACCCATTATAAATAGCGGCCTGCAGATCCGTGGCTATGGTGCTATCATAGCCGGCACTGTCAATATTTAGACCCAGAATGGTATAGAGAATCAAAGCGATGACAAATGTAGGAGCCGTGGTGGAGACCATAGCGGTCACGTGGTCAAAAAGTCCTGTTTTCGCAACTGCGGCAGCCAGGTTGGTGGTATCGCTCAGAGGAGAGAATTTGTCGCCCACATACGCGCCGGAGATGATCATACCGGCGGTGATGGCGGGGTTGATGCCAAGGCCCGCGCCGATGCCGAGGAAAGCAATACCGATGGTGGCGGTGGCGGTCCAGGAGGAGCCGCAGGCAAGACCCACGACGGCGCACATAATGCAGCCAACCGGCAGGAACAGCTTCGGGGTCAGCAGATCCAGACCGTAATAAATCAGAGCCGGAATGGTTCCGGACATGATGAAGGAGGCCACGAGAATACCCACGGTGCAAAGAATCAAAATGGCTTCCATGGTGGCGTTCAGCTGGTCCAGCATACCGGCCAGCATATCGGAAAAGCTGTGTCCGCAGGCAAAGCCCACGATGCAGGCCACCACGATGGCTACCATCAATGGCATGTGGGCATCACGATAACGATCGGGGCCCATAAAGCCGTAAATCATCAGGCCCATCATGACGACGATGGGCAGCAGCGCCTCAAAAATGTTGGGAAGTCGGACAGTACGTACCTTTTTCTGCTTGGTTTCAGGCATTTGAAATCCCTCTTTCCTTATGATAGTTGATTTTTGCAGTTTTTACGGGAAACTTTGTACAGCGGGCCACCGATTTTCATCCGGCCTGCCGCCTTTCACATTCTCCGTAAATGCCCTCCTTTCCGGACAGATTCGCTGCAACAATACAGACACAGGAAATACCGCCCGCGCCTTAGAGCGGACGTTGAGCGCCGGAAAATACAAGAAGCGGACAAACGCTGTTTGGGCAAAGCAGCGCTTTCTCATGCTGCCGTTTCAGATCTTCCCCGACGGGACTTCACGGACAAACGATTTCCTCGCTGAGAACTTTCTCCATTCCCTCTCCGTGATTAGATACATTTTACATGATGGAGCGTCTATAAAACGTCTATTTTTGTGAGATTCGCAGGACAAGAGAAAGCAAGAATTTCTAACGCTCCCGTAACTCGGCAGCTTTCCCTGACATTCGCCGTAATACTCCAGAAAACGGGGAGTCACTGCGTATTCCGCCGCTTGGAGAGAAACTCCTCTGCCACCTGAGGAAATAGAGTCAGGGAGAGTACGTCCTCCTCACTCTGGGCCAGATTCCTGTATTTTTCTCGATTTTCAGGCAGCTCCGGCTGCAGAAGATCCGCCGGGCGGCAGATGATGCGGTCTTCTTCCCGGATGCCGGCTTTTTGAAGAACCTCCGGGTTGACCTCCCCGGGAAGCTTCCCATACTCTCCCTTTAGCATGGCTTTGGATTCTTTGGAGAACATCTGATAGCGCTTCCCGGTGATTACATTCAAAACTGCCTGAGAACCGACGATCTGACTGGAGGGAGTCACCAGCGGAGGATAACCAAAATCCCGGCGGACGTTTGGAATTTCCGCCAGAACGGTTTCATACAGGTCCTCCCGTCCAATCTGCCGAAGCTGGGCGATGAGATTGGACAACATCCCGCCGGGAACCTGCCAAAGTAGGGCGTTGATGTCCACCCGCAGGACGCGGGGGTCCAGAAAGCCCTCCTGTTCCAAAGAATTCGCCACGGTCTTGAAGTGAGCCGCCGCGGCACCGAGGCGGGAGAGATCCAGTCCGGTGTCCCGGGGCGTATCTCGCAGCGCGGAAACCATGGACTCGGTGGCGGGTTGGGAGGTACCGCCCGCCAGAGGAGACAGGGCAGTATCAACGATGTCCGCTCCGGAAAATGCCGCAATCAGATTCACCATGGCACCGGTTCCCGCGGAATCGTGGGTGTGCAGGTGTATGGGAAGAGTGACGGCCTCCTTTAGCCGCTTGATCAGGGAATAGGCTGCCATGGGGGACAGAAGGTCTGCCATGTCCTTGACGCAGATGGAATCAGCGCCCATTTGCGCAAGCTCCTGGGCTAGGCAGACGAAATGAGTCTCGTCATGGATGGGGGAGACCGTATAGGAGATGGCGGCTTCCGCAAGGCCGCCGTATTTTTTCACGGAGCGGATGGCTTGTTCCATATTCCGAGTGTCGTTCAGCGCGTCGAAGACCCGAACGATGTCAATGCCGTTTTCGATGGATTTTGCGCAGAAGGAGTCTACCACGTCGTCGGCGTAGTTTCGGTAACCTAAAATGCTCTGCCCCCGGAACAGCATTTGCAGCTTCGTGTGCGGCAGGTGTCGGCGCAGTGCGCGGAGCCGTTCCCAGGGGTCCTCGTCCAGATAGCGCATACATGCGTCAAAGGTCGCGCCGCCCCAACATTCCAGAGAATAGTAACCGATTGAGTCCAAAATTTCACAGGCGGGCAGCATGTCCCGCAGCCGCATCCGCGTGGCAGCCTGAGACTGGTGGGCATCCCGCAGGATCGTATCGGTGATAAGAAGAGGCCTGTCACTCAGAAATTTCATATCAATTCTCTCCGTTTCTAAATCCGCTGTTCCGTTATTCGTCGATTTCAACATGGGAAATCCTCGGTTGCACTTATGATTTATTTATAATATACTTATTCCGTGAAAGCAAACGCGGAGGCTAATTCCATGAAAAGAAAAGCCCTTCCAACTTTTTGCTTTGCAAAAGAAATTGTAATCGTATACCTACTGATTTATACGAAACACATCTAAAGAAAACAAAGGAGTATTTCTATGGATGACATTGACCACAGAATTTTGAAATGCCTCCAAAAAGACGGCAGAATGTCTTTGAAGAAGATTGCGGAGATTGTGCCGCTGACGCCGCCGGCCATCGCGGAGCGTATCCGCAAGCTGGAGGAAAGCGGAGTCATTACCGGCTATACTGTCGTTGTCAACACCCTGAAACTGGAGGAAAACGTGCGGGCTATCATCAATGTTACGCTCCCGCCGGAGCGTCAGGACGCGTTTGTCGAATGTGTGCGGGAGCTGGAGGGCGTGCAGTGGATGCATCACGTTACCGGTGCATTCTCCATGAGTATTTTTGCCGCTTTTCGGAATACCGGTGAGTTGGAGCGGATGGTGAAGACGCTTCAGAAGTTTGGAAGGACTCAGACACTGATCGTCATGTCGACGCCAATTCCTTATGCACTTGGAGGAGCATAGAGCGGAAAATTCAAAAAAAGCAGCCGCAGCCCGAAAACGGGCTGCGGCTGTGTGATTTTCAGGAGTGGCCTCCAGGCTGCAAAGGGGGAAAGCGAAAGCGGCTGGGCGGCTTTTTTCCGCTTTGCACCGACAGGTGCCGTCGATTTTCAGCTTTTCGTATCCGGATACGGCCCGAAATACCCCTCCGGCTGATTTTTGTCGTCGAACAGGTGATTATAGGCCATGATGCGGTAATCGTTATAAAGCTGTTCCTCGCTCTTGGAGAGGGCACTCTCATCGGTTTCGCTGAGAAGCGTGCCGTCCGGCCTGCCGAAGCCGATGGTGGAATTCACCGGCAGCGCGTCCAGCAGCTTGGCGTGGAGCTGTTCGTAATCGGTCAGCTGAATGCCCGCCAACTCCATGGTCAGTGTACTCAGCATATTGGAGCTGATGGTCACGCCGTCTTGCTCCGGAATATCGTAGTTGGCCCAGATGAAGAACGGGACCTCATACTGCTGGAAGACCTCCTCTGTGGTGCGGTCGTCCAGCTTCTTGCCATACAGCTTTTCATAGAAATCGTTGCCCAGCGGCGGTTGGTGATCGCCGAAGAAGACGATCATGGTCCGCTCGTCGGAGTTTTGATAGTGCTCGATCAACTGACGAATAGCATTGTCACTTTCTTTGATGAGGGAGAAATACTGGGCCGCTACGGCGGACGATCCCCGGCTGCTGCCCGCCAGCTCCACGGATCGCTCCAGATTATTCCAGCCCTGCGCGTAGCCGCTGTGGTTCTGTATGGTGACGTTAAACGTGAACAGAGGGCCCTTCGTCTCGTCGGTCAGGCGGTAGAGCTGCTCATAGTCCGAAGCGTCGCTGATGTAGTTGCGTATGTACTGGGGATTAACCACGTCCTCCTCATACAGCTGTTGGTCAAAGCCCATCCAGCTGTAGACGGACGTTCTGTTCCAGCCGGAGGATAGATAGGGGTGGAAGGATGCGGTGTGATAGCCCAGAGCGCTCATCTGAGACACCAGAGAGGGCATCCCATTGTAGCAGTACAGCTGATAGGCCACGGTAGAAGAGGGCAGAAACGCCAGAGAATCCCCCGTCAGGTACTCGAATTCCACGTTGGCGGTGCCGCCGCCGGTGACGGGGGAAACCATCATGCCCTTTACCGTATTCTTCGTTAGGGAGTGATAAAAGGGCAGAGGGTCTTCCGTCAGCTCCAGGTTGGGGAAACTGGCTTGCAGATCGGAGAAGGACTCGTTCATGATGACCAGCAGATTTTCCGGCGGCTGCGTGTCCGTCGCCGTCCCGCCGCCGGCACCGTCGGCAATCCCCTGAGCCGCGTCTGGGGAGTAGCCGTCCGGTGCGGAGACAAAGCTGTATCGCAGGGCGGTCATAAAGTTCAGCAAAAAGCCGTTGGCCTGAGTCTTCCACTGCTGCGCCCAGATGCCCACCGTGGGCAGCAGTGGCGTGCAGAAGAAGGCGTACAGAAATATGGCGATGGCGGCCCAGGAGCCGACCGCGGCAGCCCTATTTAGCTTTTGCCGCCCCCTGACCTGCTTTGGCGGCAGGGCCAGCAAAAGAAGATATACAGCGAGAATGCCCACCGCAATCCAGACATTTTTGTCCGGAGTATAGTCGTAGCTGTCGGCCACGTTGGCGGCGGTCCTCAGAGTCATCAGGTCAACCGGAAAGATAATGCGCCCCCGGAACTCCAAAACATAGTGATTCGCAAGGCCCAGCAGGAAGCAGAGAATCACGGCGATCCGCGCCCCGGCCTTGGGCCGCCCCGTCACCATCCGGACCACCCAGAAAATCAGGTAGTACCAAAGAGCCGAAAACAGCAGCTGGGTGTGGTTCAGCGCGGTGAAGGGATCATTTTCATTCAGATACTCCACGCACAGATATGCCGCCCACGGTCCCATCAGAAAGAGAAGCCGAGCGGGGGTCCGGGCGTCATGCAGCACCCGCCGCAGCCACAGGCGCAGACGGGAAACCTTTTTTTGCGGCGCGGCGGCGATTCCTTCCGTCACTGCCGGCTCGGTCTGGGGGATCAGAGTTTGGTCGTTCAAGGGGAGAACGCTCCTTTCAGAATGCGACATGGCAGGCGACAACAAGTCACCTGCCATGCGGATAAACTGTCTTACTTGTGCAGAAGGGGAGACAGCGGCTTGTAGATCAAAAAGCACAGCGCCACATCCAGAATGCCCTTCAGGAATGTAAACGGCATGTTAAAGGTGACCAGACAGTCCAAAAGGCCGTTGGTGGAAGGCCGGATTGCCTGATACATCCCCACAATGGTGTCGATGGGCATAAACTGGGTGTAAATGGGATAAGTAACGTAGTAATTCACGGGCACAGACAGCACCGCCATGGCCGCGGCACCGATCAGTGCACCGAGAAATGCGCCCCTACGGCTCTTGTGATGGTGGAACTGCTGATAAACAGCACCCGCGGTCCCCACGAAGATAGCTCCCAGCAGGAAGTTGCACAATTCACCCACGCCGCCGGTGGAAGTCCGCAGACAGTTGATGACGTTCTTCACAAGGCAGACAGCCACGCCGTACCAGGGTCCGATGCTGAACGAGGCCAGCAGAGCGGGAAGCTCCGAGATGTCCAGCTTGATGAATGAGGGCATGAACGGAACGGAGAAGTCCACAAACATCAGCACCGTTGAAACGGCGCTGAGCATGGCGGCAACGGTGAGCCGATGGGTGCGGGACTTTGCGGAGGAGCGGCTGTTAGCCGCGGTTTCCAGTTGAGACATAAAAATACACTCCTTTAATTAGCTTGAAAACACCTCAGTACGGAGTCTCCCCAAGGTGAACAAGCAACAAAGAAGCGCGCCGAAAGCGCGGCTCTGCCGCAGGAATCTTCTTCCATCCAGACTGCTGCCCCCGCATTAGAAGGCATCACTGTCGGTCCCGGAGTCGCACCGGGTCAGCGGACACCCTTTCGGATGACCGGTCGCGGACTATACCGCCGGTGGGGAATCACACCCCGCCCTGAAGACACGTATTCAGTTGCTTTCTGTGCTGAAGTATACGACTTCTAAAACAAAAAAGCAAGAGGAAAATTCAGCCGAAGGCAAATAATTGGGATTATTGTCGGTTTGGTAACCGCTTGGCAAATTGTACTTTACAAAGAAGAACGCATGTTCTATAATAGTGTTCGATTAATTACAGATCATCTGCGGCTGCTGTGCAATGCTGAAAAATGACTGCCCGCGGCCGGGCGGATGAGGAAAGAGGGGGGGATGCGCGTGCGGGGAAGACAGTCGGCCTGCTGCTTCACCGGCCATCGGCCGGGAAAGCTGCCCTGGGGTTATGAAGAGAGTAACCCCCGCTGCGCGGATTTGAAGCGGCGACTTTGCGACGCGGTGGAGGCGGCCTATGCCGAGGGGTATTGCCATTTTCTCTGCGGCATGGCCCAGGGGTGCGATCTGTACGCCTGCGAGTGTGTGCTGGAATTAAAGGCCCGTCATCCTGAGGTGACGGTGGAGGCCGCGATTCCCTGCCCCACGCAGGCGGAAGCCTGGCCGGAGGAGGAGCGGACGCGGCATCGGCGGCTTTTGGAGCGGTGCGACTATGAGACCATGGTTTCCGCTGCATACAGCCCCAGCTGTATGCAGCGTCGGGACCGGTACATGGTGGACCATGCGTCGCTTCTGATTGCCATGTTTGACGGCAGCTCCGGCGGCACCCGTTATACCATGGAATATGCCATGCGGCAGGGCCTGGATGTGGTGGACCTGCCCATTATGGAGGAAACTCAATGAACGAACTGAAACTGACTGCCCCGGCAAAGCTGAATCTGACGCTGGATATTCTCCGCCGGCGGGAGGACGGCTATCACGATTTGAAAATGGTGATGACCTCCGTGGACCTGTGCGACTATTTGACGGTACGTCTGCGGGATGACGGAAAGATCCATGTCCGAGTCCCCGGTACGAACCTGCCGGAGGGCGAGGATAATCTGGCGGGAAAAGCAGCCCGGACGTTTTTTAATGAGACCGGACTGGCTCCGGGGGCAGAGGTCACTATTGAAAAACACATTCCGTCTCAGGCGGGCATGGCCGGCGGCAGTTCCGACGCGGCGGCGGTGCTGCGGGCGCTGCGGAAACTGCTGTGTCCTGAGTTGTCGGTTCGCCATTTGGAGGTCATGGGGGAGCGGGTTGGCAGCGACGTACCCTACTGCGTCCGGGGCGGCACGGTTCTGGCGGAGGGCAGGGGAGATCGGCTGACGGACTGGCCCGCGATGCCGCCCTGTCAGATTGTGGTGTGCAAGCCGGAGTTCGGACTATCCACGCCGGAGCTGTTCGGGCGGGTGCAAGCGGAGAAGCTGCGCTTGCACCCGGACCACACCGCCATGTACGCCGCCCTGCTCAGCGGGAATTTGAGCGCGGTGGCCGCCAAAATGGCCAACGTGTTTGAAGAGGTGCTGACGCTGCGAGAGGCGGAGACAGTCCGGGACATCAAAACGCGGCTGTGCCGTTGTGGTGCGGAGAACGCGCTGATGACCGGTTCCGGCCCCACGGTGTTCGGGCTGTTCCAAAGCCCCGAAGATGCCCGGCGGGCCTTTGAGGAGCTGCGTCCGCATTATCCCCGGACGTTTTTGACCCGTCCCTTGTCGAAGGTATGAATTTTTTCGTTTCTGTCTAAACTTTTCCCAGAGGCCAATTGGCCCGTACATCTCCCGCTCTTGGGCGGGAACGGAAAAGGACGGAAACGACATGGAACAGACAAAGGAGCGGCGCACCAACAGAGCGCGCCGTGTTTTGGAGATCGCGCTGGGAATCGGACTGGCCATGGCGCTGGTCTGGGGGACAACCGCGCTTCACCGCCAACAGGAGCTGGCGGACCGGGTGGTGCGGCTGCACATTCTGGCAAACTCGGATTCGGAGGAAGACCAGGCGCTGAAGCTGCAGGTACGGGACAGGATTCTGGACCGGGCCACGGAAATTTTGGAGCAGTCGAAAAACCGGACAGAGGCGGAAGCTGCGCTGCGCGCTGAACTGCCAGAGCTTCAGCGTCTTGCGGCAGAGGAAATTGCCGCCCGGGGGTACGACTATACTGTCACGGCGGAGTTGGCTGAGACCGCTTTTCCAACCCGGGAATACGACGATTTTACCCTCCCCGCCGGAGATTATCTGGCGCTGCGGGTGGTCATCGGCGCGGGAGAAGGGCACAACTGGTGGTGCGTGGTGTTTCCGCCGCTGTGTACCGCCTCGACAACCGACATGGCGGAAACCGCCATGTCCGCCGGACTGAGCGGTGACGATGTAAAACTTATCACGGAGGACGGAAGCGGCTATGTGTTGAAATTCAAATCCATCGAGCTTTGGGAAGCACTGAAAAAAAATTTTCATGACGCGCGGGGTATCTTGGGAGGGTGAGGAAAGAATGCAATATAAAAGTCCGCTGTTGGTGGTGAAGGACCTGCAAAGGTCGCTGGAATTCTATCAAAAGGTGTTAGGATTGCGCAAAACCGTCGATTTTGGAGCCAATGTGACGCTTACAGGTGGTATCTCCCTTCAGACGGAGGAGAGCTGGCTGGACTTTATTGGCCGGAAACCATCCGATCTGACGTACGGAGGCAATGTCTCCGAGCTCTATTTCGAGGCGGAGGACTATGATGCGTTTCTGAAAGAACTGGAGGGCGCGGAGCTGGTGCACCCGCCGATTGAACACCGCTGGGGACAGCGGGCCGTGCGACTGTACGACCCGGACCGACATGTGATTGAGGTGGCGGAGCCTCTGACGGCGGTCGCCCACCGATTCCGGGATGCGGGATTGACGGAGGAAGGTATCGCGAAGAGGATGGACGTGCCGCCAGCAATGATTCACCGCCTGCTGAAGTGAACAGATCGAAAACGCCGTCGGAACGAAAGTTCCGACGGCGTTTTTAAAATGCTGAAAAATTAATCAATTATCCTTCAACTGGAAGCGATTCACCAAATCCCGGAGCGTTTGAGCCTGAGCGGACAGCTCCTCGCTGGATGCGGCGGTTTCCTCAGCTGTGGCGCTGTTGGTCTGCACCACCCGGGAAATTTGTTCGACACCCTGAGCGACCTGGTCAATGGAGTGGGATTGCCTGTCGGAGGACTGTGCGATCTGATCCACAGCCTGCGTGACGGATTTGATGTCCTCCACCGTCGAGCGAAGGGAAGCGGCGGTTTCGTCCGCCAGGGCGCTGCCGCGCTGAACAGCTTCTGTGGAGGCCTGAATCAGGTCCGCCGTACCCTTGGCGGCCTCAGCAGATTTAGAGGCCAGATTTCGCACTTCATCCGCCACCACGGCGAAGCCGCGCCCAGCGTTTCCGGCACGGGCAGCTTCAATGGCGGCGTTCAGGGCCAGAATGTTAGTCTGGAAGGCTATGTCGTCGATAGACTTAATAATCCGGCTGATCTGCTGGGACTGCTCGTTGATATCGCTCATGGCGGAAATCAGCTGCTGCATACGCTCGTTGCTTTCAGAGACGCGCCCTGCCGCGGCGTCCACATCGCCGCTGGTCTTACGGCAGTCGGTGGCATTGGCGCGAACCTGCTGAGACAGATCATCGATGGTAGCAGATAACTCCTCCACGGAGGAGGCCTGCTCCGATGCACCCTGAGAGAGGGTCTGGGCTCCGGCAGAGAGCTGGTCTGCACCCACGGAGACTTGGTCCGAAGCCTGGTTGATCTGAGCCATCGTTTGATTCAAAGAGACGGAGATATTTTCAAGCGCCGCCTTGATTCGGGCAAACTCGCCCACGTACTCGCGGGTGAGGGTAAAGGTGAGATTGCCCTTGGCAATCTCGCCCAGCACGGCGGCGATTTCGTTGATGTAGTCCACATAATCGTGGAGCCGATCCACAGTTTTGCCGAAGTTGGCGGACAGAGCGCCAAACTCGTCGCTAGACCGGTAATCCAGCTTGGCTGTTAAATCGCCGTCCGCAATGCGGTGGGCAACGCCGTCCAATTTCTTCACAGGGACGACGACCATCCGGCGAATCAAAAGGAAGAACAGCCCAGCCATGACCGCAATGGCAATGACGGCTATGATGGAAAGCAGGGTGGTCAATGCAGTCAGATCCTGCACAATTTCCGCTTTTGGAACATAGGACACCGCGACCCACCCGCACCCGGGGACCTGCTGCAGATCCAGACACATCTGCCCATTACTGGACGCACAGGTCTGCAGGCCGTATGTTTCACTGCCGATCCACTGGGCTAACTGGGAATAGAGGGGATCGTCGGCGTGGTCGGTCAAAAGCGTGCCCATCACAGTGTCGTCCTTGTGCCCGATGATCATTCCGGTACTGATGTCCACCAGCAGCGTGCTGCCAGTCTGTTCAATCTGTACCTGCTTGACGATGTCGGAGATTGTGGTCAACTGGATGTCCGCCGCGGCTACGCCGCGAGTGCCACCGTTTTTATAGTGCAGGGCGGCGGCAGCGAAGACCACGTTGTTCCCCGTGATGACATCCAGATAGGGGGAGCCGAAGACAAAGCTGTTGGAGTTCAGCCCCGCCTGATACCAGGTCCTCTCGCGGGGATCATAGCTGGCATCGGGGACATAGCTGCTGTGAAGGAATCCCCCGGTGGTTGTACCATAATAGATACCGTCCGGAATGGCGCTGTTGACACCGGCGGTGTGCCGGATATAGGCGAGCTCTTCCTCCGGCGTCATGTCCATGTACTCCAGCGTGTCTCGCTCCGCGTCCAGTGTGGAGGTAATGCCGTTCATCCAAGCTTGAACCATACTGACCACGCTGTTGGTGTTGGCTTCCAGCAGGGAGTTGCCTTTTTCCAACAGAATTTTGGAGGTGGCCGACTGGACCGCGATCACGATACCGCCGATCACCACGATGATGATGGGAATCAGCGTTATCAGCAGCTTTGCCTGGATGCCGAAACCCTTTTTCCGGCTGGAGGATTTGACCGCCGAATTTTCAGAAGGCTTTTTTTGGTCGGCTGCCATGGTGCTTTTGAGATTGAAATTCTCTACAGGTTCTTTCTCTTGCAAATCCTTCATCTCTTCTACGCCCTTTCATAATGAAACATGCCCGCTTATCCATGAATGCGCCGTGTTTCCTTCGGGTAGCCACGGAGCCGAGGGTGAGAACAATCACTTAGAACAACAGGGCAATTTCAAATTTCTCTGCGCGCCACCGCAAAAACAGTCCCTCCACCATTTGTGCGGCAACAGTACGGAATATGGAGAACTGACCGCTACATATTATAGCAGTCTGCCGCTGACTTTACAAGATAAATTTGGAAATGTTTTCAAATATGGCAAAAAAGTGTAACCATTTTTTCTTAAAATATTATTTCGCTGCTTAGCGGAAAAAAACCTTAGACGTGAATGCTGATAGACTTGCTCTCCGTGGAGTCCGTCCAGTCGCTGGAGTTGATGACCTTGAATTTCAGTTCCACGCCGGTGATATTGGTGATGTTGTTCTGATCCAGCGCGCTCTTATAAAGCTTGATGTCGCTGCTGGCCTTTTTTTCCGCGGCAACCTCGCAGGAAAAGACGCTGTCAGTCATAAAGCCATTGACAGAGAAGTCTCGTACCTGCACCATGATGTCCTTGCTGGAATTGTTTTCAATCCGCAGATTGATGCTGGAGCCGCCCAGAGACGAGGATCCAGCAGTGATGCCCAGATAGTAGATCTTTACGCTGTTCTGATCGTACACCAGCTTTTCCGTCGCAGGTATCTCATCTGCTTTTGCCTCGGCGGTCTTCAACACCACCGTGTTGGTACTTCCATCCCAGGCGACGCTCAGCCCCAACGCCTCAGCCAACGCCCGGGCGGGGAGATAATTGGTCCCGTCGAACATGAACGGTTCCACGGCGTTACCCGCTGCGTCCTTCAAATCCAGCTTTTTGCCGTCCAGCGAAACCTGAATATTTTTATATTCCAACGTTTTCTGAACCTTAGCCACTGAGGCTCCCGCCATGCAAATGGAGGAGACCAGCAGGAGCGTGGTAAGTACTCCGGCAATAAAACCCTTTAAACCGCTTGTTTTCATCATAAAAAATCCCCTTTCTTTTTTGCACTCCCGCATTTTGTATATTGGATGCTGTGTTCGGATGCAAACTGCGGGTACAGGATGATTTTACCACTACGTCGAGAAAAAACAAATCTTCAAAGTAAAAATGATAAAAAATAATTTTCCGTCATAAGGCGAGAGAAGGAGACGCTGCGGCGATGGGCATACGCACAACAGCCCTGACTTTTAAGTCAGGGCTGTTGCGGACCGCTGTTTTGAGGATGCTCATAAATTAGAGGGCGGAACTCAGCTGTGAAACAAAGGATTCCATGCTGTCTACGGGGACGCTTTGAATTTTAAGGAGGAGCCGCTGCTTCTGCTGGGGGGTGCAGGTGTCGTAGATGTGGGCGGCCTCAGGGTTTTCCCGCAGGAGCGCTCCGAAGGCCATGGCGGAGGAAATGCCGCTGTCCATTAAAATCACCTCTTAAAGCAGTATACCGTTTTAGAAAAAAATTTATACCGGGAAGAGCTTTCCCGGGGATATAAGAATGTCTGTCTGGGGCTTTAATTCCGGCCTGCACTGGGCCGAAAAAAATTACTTCAGAAATGCGCTTCATGATGTGGTTACCTTTTGGCTCTGTGGGGATCTGCAAAAATCGGATTATAGCAGAGATGAACCGCGGTGCATAGCATTGGTCTGATATTTATTGTGGTAGACGTAAAAGACGGTGAAATCATTTTTTTAAAAGAAAAATTTTTGGATTTAACTGTTGACAAAGCCATCTTTCTTTGCTATACTGACAACTGTTCTAAGCGCCGCATGGTGCTGCGGGGCAATGGTTTTGGGGTTCGACGCAGGTGTTGTATCTCTTTTTCAGCAAGGTGTTTTTAAAATTTCAATTGTATTCTTTTCTATCTGGGGGATTAGCTCAGCTGGGAGCGCAAGCACTCAGGTATGCGACCCCTCAACAATGAGGAAAGCAAAAAAATTGAATAGCCCGGAAGTCCAGTAAAATCAAAGGTTTCCGAACACACGGGGGTATAGCTCAGCTGGGAGAGCGCCTGCATGGCATGCAGGAGGTCAGCGGTTCGATCCCGCTTATCTCCACCAAAAACAATAAGCCACAAGGCCAAAACCTTGTGGCTTTGGTTTTACCTATCAGACCGGACACTTGATAAAGGACTAGGCAAAAAAGAGGCGCAGTTTCACAAGACTGTGCCTCTTTTTTGCAGGATTCCCTTATTCCCTTCAAGCATTGTGAGGATTATTCTTGATGCCTTTGTTTTATTCATAAAGTAAGCGCAATCATTAAATAAAGGTAGAGCCATGTTTTCCGATTGGAGAGCATGGCTCTTTTTTTATACCCCAATATAAAATTTCAGAAAAGAAAGGCGGAATGCTCCATGGTCTACGCAACCCTATCAAATCCAAACCGGCCCGGCTCACCTGCCGTGACAGTCGGCTTCCCCATCACGGAAAATGTATACGCAGATTTGGAGTCCATCGGTATCGGCAGCGCTACGGAGCGTGACTGCTATGCTGCTTCGGTCGGCGGTGACGTTCCGATCATCAAGCGTCTTGAAAAGACTGCCGTGAACGTCGACGAGCTGGACTATCTCGTCAAACGGCTGGACAGCTTTGACCGGCGCGAGCTCGCACAGTTTCAGGGT
>JGI20225J20221_1000167_pt4 | contig 72809 bp, 81 predicted proteins | sample BioMet4_FD_20221 | JGI IMG/M metagenome (IMG submission 20221) | reverse complement strand
TTGAAACCATGCTGCGGATTCATATGCTTCAAAACCTATACGACCTGTCGGATATGGGTGCCAAATACGAGGTGCTTGACAGCCGTGCCTTTTCGGAGTTTTGTGGCGTGGACTCAAGCAACCAAGTACCGGACGGCGATACGATCGGCTGGTTCCGTGCCCTGTTGGTGGAGCAGGGCCTTCAGGAGCGCCTATTTGCACAGGTGCTGGCGCTTTTGCAGGTGCGCGGCCTGATCCTCAAAAAAGGCACCATTGTGGATTCCACCATCATCGCCTCGCCGTGCTCGACAAAAAACCGCGAAAAGAAACGCGACCCAGAGGCCTGCCAGACGAAGAAGGGCAACACATGGCATTTCGGGTACAAGGCACATATCGGTGTGGATCAGGACACAGGGCTGGTGCATCATCTGGAGGTGACGGCAGCCAATGTGCACGAGGTAACGGTAACGCCAAAGCTGCTCACCGGCGAGGAAAAGACTGTCTACGGCGATTCCGGGTATCTTGGCGCGGAGAAACGTGACGATGCCGTGACACATAACAACGACGGCAAGAAAATTCGCTACAACATGAATCGCAAGACCGTCGCAGAGTAAAAAGAATTCAGTGCGTTCACAGGGGCAGATNAAGCAGCGGGAGCGAGAGAAATCCTCGGTTCGCGCCAAAGTTGAGCATGTTTTAGGAATCGTCAAAGGGCTGCTTGGTTATCGCAAGACGCGATAAAAAGGCCGACGAAATCAGGCTGCAAAACTTCACACGATGTTCACACTGGCGAACCTGTTTCTGGCTGACAAGCGCTGCTTGATCGCCTAATTCAGTGCGCCTGTGCGATTAAAAACCGGAGGCATCCTGCGATGGGCGTATTTGTCGGCTGCTGTTCACAGCTGTATTCTGCGTTATACGGTGTTGCCCAAAGTAAAAGAGGGCAGTAGCTTATCGCTACTGTCCTCTTTGTGCTAAGCCAACGTAAGCGTCAAACAGCCAGCCCCGGGGCGTAGGGGCTGGCTGTTTTTCTTGCGTCATTCAACTTGGCGTCAATAAATATCCGGCAGCTCACTTCAACTCAGCTTGAAAAACTACCTGCGTACTTTTTCATCTCGTTTTGGTTCTAGTCTAACATGCCATATGACTACCTTAGGTGCCCGCATGTTTGACACTTACTTCCTTTATAAGCTTTTCGCGAAAAATTTATGTATTCATGCACTGAATCGTGCAAATATCCCCGCTGGATTGACTGACGGTACTAGACTCTCAAATTCTATGTATTTTGGAGGGATGATCGATGCGGCAGAAGGCATTTGACGGGCGTTGGAAGAGAATAAAGAGGGGAGTGATTTAACATGGCCAGTGGTAAGACCAGCAACTATAATCTGAGTCAGTGGGAGCAGAGTGATCGGATTTTAATGGAGGACTTTAACGGAGATAACGCTAAAATCGATTCCGCACTCAAAACAATTACTGAGAGTTTTCCCTATCGAAAAATTTTAACGGTTACAACGCAGACGGCAGCTCAGCAAATTGATGTTACCGTTTCCCAGATTGATTTTAGCCAGTATCACAAAATTGAGCTGTTTGTAGACTGCCCTTCTCTGACTGGCGGGTTCTTGGTACGAGTAAATGGAGACGGCGGAAATACTTATAATTATTTGGGTATTGAAGGAGGTGGCTCCGACACGGCGTACACCAATTACCTGGCGGTTTATAGAGATTATTGCTATGGCATAATGCTTTTTTATACCCCTGTTGCCGCGGGGCGCGTTGGCTGCTTATCCACCGCCGCAACTCCAACCAGCTATACCGGGCACCAGATACTGGCTGCTTCAACCTGGGGCGCGTTGACGGCGTTTAATTTCATTAGCAGTCAGATGTTCCCTGCGGGAACTAAAATTCAAATTTTTGGGGTGAAAAAATGATAATTAATGTATTGGTATGCCGGGAAGATGGTTCTCAGACGGTGGAAACACGTGAGGTACCGGAAGATTGGTTCGCCATTGCCACTGATCCGGAATAGTCAGCTGGTTCATATCAGAAAACAGAGCCGTTGCGGCTGCTCTTGCAGTCATGCCGGCTCCGTTTTTTTGCGCTGTTTTGCCAGTGCCTCATCCCTTCCGGGTTTTCTATTCGCTCTCCCGCCCCGCGCTCCATAGCTCCAGCAGGGTCTCGATGTCCCTTGCGAACTCGGCTTCGCTCTGCGTCTCCTTCTTCTCCAGCTCCTCCAAAACCGCAAAGGAAAACGCTCCGATCCCATAGCGTTCCCAGTCTTCCCGCATTGCCGGTTCCGGACAGCCTCCGGTCTGCATGGCAAAGCCAAATCGATTTTTCTGCTCCTGTAGATTTTTGGTCGCCTTGATCCAGGCATGGCCGCTTCCTTCGCAGCAGATGCGATAGACGCCGCCTACGATGGTGCGGCTCTGATAGCGTTTTTTCAGTTCTTTTCTATTGTCCATAGGAACCCTTCCTTCCGGAGGCATTATCGTTTGCACTCAGTATAGCAGTATCTCCGGTGCTATTCAATCAACGCTCCGTAGAAACCCGCATTTGCTGTATCCGAGTCACGCGTCAAGCGCAGAGCGGGTTTTGAATACAGTTATGCTTCATCCAGTTTGCCTCCTGAGCCGGGCCTCGAATTTGCGTACTCCGCATGCGTGGTTCCCTTGGCGTCTGCAAAAACTTATGTTGCTGTATTTGCCCAAATCTTTGAAATGGGTACACAGGAGTCTGGCATCTGGTTTGCGCAGATGGTGCTTTTCCGGCGCGGGACTTTCCTGTTCCAGCATCTTGCATTGCCCTTGTCCATTTTACCGCACAAAAACGAAAACGCCCGGCATTTCGCTGGGCGTTTTCGACGGACTGAAGCGGAGCAGCCCTGCGGCCGCACCGCTTGATCGTTGATAGGCATGCTTCAATCTGCCATGATGGCTTTCACCGCTGCGGGGGTATCCGTTTTTGGGAACAGCTCGTACCCGATCAGGCCGGTATATCCCACGTCCTCCAGACAGGCGAAGACGCTGCGGAAGTTGATCTCTCCGGTGCCCGGCTCGTGGCGGCCGGGGGCATCCGCCACATGGACGTGGCCGATCTGATCGCCGTAGGTGCGAATATTGTCGCACAGGCTGCCCTCATTCAGCTGCATGTGATAGACATCGTATAGAATTTTCAGCATGGGAGAGCCCACCAGCCGGGTCAGCTCCGCCGCCATGCGGGTGGTGGTGAGGAAGTTGCCCACGTGGTCGGTGGTGATGTTCAGCGCCTCCAGATTCATCCGGATGCCGGAGTCCTCTGCGATCGCGGCGCAGTCCCGCAGCGTGTCGAACATGGCGCACAGCTTCACGGTGTGGCTCAGCTCATCGCAGCGGTTGACAACAGTCCCTTGGCTGTCCAGTGCATTGGAGTGGATGGTGAGGGAGTGAGCACCCAGCTTCTGCGCCGCCGCCACGGACCGGTGCAGAAAGGCCAGATAATCCCGCTTTTGAGCGGGGTCGATGAGGGAGAAGTCCGCGTCTCCGTTAAAGCCGGAGATGCCGATTCCGGCACGCCCCGCCGCAGCCCGCACCGCGTCCAGATCCCTGTCCGTCCAGCTCCAGAATTCCACGGAATCAAAGCCGTCGTCCCGTGCTGCCTGAAACCGATCCAGAAAGGGAAGCTCGGCATACATGGGGTCAATACAGGCGCATCGCTTTAGTTTCATGGGCGACCTCCAGCAGATAAAATCGGTACGGCCAGTATACCCCGTTTGCTCGGGGTTTGCAACGGCTTCCTGCGGGGAGACCGCACCCTGTGAAAGACGGTTTTTTCCTGAATTGCAGATGCGCCCAGCGGATAGATCGGGACATAGCTGCCCATACTACGGATAAATGCGGAGGTGTGGCGAATGGCAACCATTTCAACGGTCTATGAGGAAAATGTCCGGCAGTTCAACGAGACTCTGGGGGTGCACCGGAGCTGCGACATGGTATCCAGAAATTTTTACATCGGCGGAAGGCAGGCCCGGATTTGGGTGGTGGACGGCTACGGGACGGACTCCATCCTGGAACGTATGGGAGCATTCTGGCTGTCGCTGGCACCCCAGGATCTGGGCATGATGACCCAGATGCAGGAGTTTGCCGACCGGTTCATCTCCTTCTCCGAGGTTAACGTCAGCTTTGATCCGGAGGATATCACCACCTCGGTTCTGCTGGGAAAGACGCTGCTGCTGATGGACGGGCTGCAGGGCGGGGCGCTGATGGATGCCAAAAACTATCCCAGCCGGAGCGTAGAGGAGCCTGCGGGCGGCAAGGTGCTGGTCGGAGCCCGGGACGGCTTTGTGGAGGCCGTGGTGCCCAATATGGCGCTGCTGCGCCGGCGCATTCGGGACTCCCATCTGACCATGGAGGACCACAAGGTGGGAAGCCGGTCCCGTACCGACGTGGTGCTCTGCTATCTGGACGACAAGGTGGATCAGAAAATGCTGCAGGACATTCGGAAAAAGCTGGCCAATATTCAGGCGCGCTCCATCACGCTGGGACAGGAAAGCGTCACCGAGGCGATCCGGCCCAAGCAGTGGTACAACCCGTTTCCCAAGGTGCGCTACACCGAGCGGCCCGATACTGCCGCCGCCACGGTAATGGAGGGCGGTATTGTGCTGATGGTGGACGCCTGCCCCGCCGTGATCCTGCTGCCCACGTCATTCTTTGACTTCGTGCAGGAGGCAAACGATTTTTATTTTTCCCCGCTGGTGGGCACATACCTGCGGCTGCTGCGGATTTTCGTCTCAATCTTTTCCCTGCTTATCACGCCGGTGTGGTATCTTCTGGTGAACGAGCCGGGGGGCCTGCCGGACTGGCTGTCCTTTCTGGCCGCACCGGAGCCTTGCGCCCTGCCGCTGCTGTGGCAGCTGCTGGTGGTGGAATTCCTCATCGACATGCTGAAGCTGGCCTCCCTGAACACACCGGACTCCCTGTCCAACTCGTTCTCCATGCTGGGCGCTCTGATTCTGGGAGATTTCGCCGTGAAGGCGGGATGGCTCAGCCCGGAGGTTCTGGTCTATATGGCGCTGGTATCCACAGCAGGTTTTGCACAGCCGGGGTATGAGATGAGCTATGCTTACAAGCTGCTGCGGCTGTCGCTGCTGCTACTGTCCGCCTGGTGGGGAATGTGGGGCTTTGCGGGAGGGCTGGTGGTAATCGCCATTTTGCTGATTACCTGCAAGCCCGTGGCCGGAAAGGGCTATCTGTACCCGCTGTTTCCCTTCAATGGCAAGGCACTGAAACGGCTTCTGATCCGGGAACCCATCAGCCGGGACAATTCGTAAATGAAAAGGCCGCTGCACAGATTCAGCGGCCTTTTTTCTTTTCCCTATTGACAAATAAACTTGTCAGTGCTATTCTGCCAATGACAACATTACTTGTCATAATGACAACAATGAACGTCAGAACGGAGGAGAGAGCAATGCCATTGCATAATCGGCTGAAGGAATACCGCGCCCGGCTGGGAATCAACCAGCAGGAGATGGGCGCCAGAGCGGGCGTGTCCCGGCAGACCATCAGCCAGATCGAGCGGGGAGACTACTCACCGTCCGTTACGCTGGCGCTGAAGCTGGCAAAGCTCTGCGGTGTGACCGTGGAGGATATTTTCACAATTGGGGAGGACGAACATGGAGACTAATCATGTTAAACAGGAGAACCGGCGGGCACTGCCGCGATTTCTTCTTACGATACTGGGCGCGTCGATACTGGGCGGTGTGGGCGGCGGCCTCGTGTCCGCAGACCGCACGGGAGTGCTGGCCGGCAGCGTTGGGACCGCAGTAAACCGGATTCTGACGGCAACGACTCCTTGGGGGATTTTGGTCAGCGGCGTGATTCTGCTGGGGATTGCCTGGGGATTCTACCGCTCCGGCAAACGGCTTTACAGCCAATGGGACGGGGAGAACGACGCCTCGGTGGACATGGCGGCGGAAAAGCTGAGCTATACGCTGCTGTTCAGCACACTGGAAATGGTGATCTGCTTTTTCTTTTTGTCTGCGTCCTTCCCGTATGCATATAGCCAGGGCCCCTATGGCATATTGCTTGTGGTGGTCGAGTTTATTGCGGTTGTTGTGGGCATTGTCGTGCTCCAGCAGCGTGTAGTGGATCTGGAGAAGATCATGAATCCGGAAAAGCGGGGAAGCGTCTACGACAGCAAGTTTCATCGCAAGTGGATGGACAGCTGTGACGAGGCCCAGCGAAGCCAGGTGTTTCAAGCTTCCTACCATGCCCACATGATTACAAGCCGGGCCTGTGTTTTTGTGTGGCTGATGCTGATCTTTTTGAACTTTATGTTTCATTTTGGACTGATGCCCTCCTTTGTGGTGCTGCTGATCTGGGGGATCTCCCAGGTTTCCTATGCGCTTGCGTGCATCCGGATGGGAAGGCACAAAATCGGCTGAGAGGCCCATCAATTCAACCCGCCTTGCTTGTCAGCAGGGCGGGTTTGTGCTATTCTGGCATTGAGAAAAAAGCGGGGTGAGGTATTTGGACTTGGCAGCCAAGAAGCTGTTTTTACTGGACATGGACGGGACACTCTACCTGGACGAGCGGCTGTTTCCCCGTACGGCGGAGTTTTTGGAGCATATTCGGGCCACGGGGGGAAGGTATCTGTACCTGACCAACAACTCCTCCCGCGGGGTGGAGACGTATGTGGAAAAAATGCTTCGGCTGGGAATTCCGGCGGAGCCGGAGGACTTTTTCACCTCGGTGGACGCCACCGTCTGCTATTTGCGCGAGCATCAGACTCCGTCTGACCGCTATTATGTATGTGGAACGGAGTCCTTTAAACGGCAGCTGCGCAACGCCGGCTTCGTGCTGGCAGAGCGGCCGGAGGAGACGGTGAGCACGCTTCTGTGCGGCTTCGACACGGAACTGACCTTTCAGAAATTGGAGGACGCCTGCATCCTGCTGAACCGCGGCGCGGCCTTCATCGCCACCAACCCCGACTGGGTATGCCCCACCTGGTACGGCTATGTGCCCGACTGCGGCAGCGTGTGCGAGATGCTGACCCGGGCCACCGGCCGGCGGCCCACGGTGATCGGCAAGCCCCAGCCCCTGATGGCGCAGCTGGCCATGGAGAAGGCTGGCTTTTCTCGGGAGGAGACGCTGTTGGTGGGCGATCGGATTTACACCGACATCGCCTGCGGGGTCAACGCCGGGATCGACACGGTACTGGTGCTCTCCGGCGAATCCACACGGGAGACTTCGGAGCAGTCCGAGACAAAACCAACGGCCATTTATCCGGATATCGCCGCCCTGCTGGCGGCTATGGAGGAGACGGTACCATGAAGCTGAACAGCCGACGCACCATCCTGGTGGGCTTTGCCTTTTTGTCCATCTGCTCGTTCTGGCAGATGTACAACAATGTGGTCCCCCTGATTCTGACCAACACCTTCCACATGAACGAGACCTGGTCCGGCGTCATTATGGCGGCGGACAATGTGCTGGCGCTGTTTCTGCTGCCCCTGTTCGGCGGGCTCTCCGACCGGTGCAAATCCCCCCGGGGCCGGCGGACACCGTTCATTCTGGGCGGCACAGCAGCTGCGGTGGCGCTGATGCTGGCGCTGCCCGCCCTGGACAACAGCTATGCCTCCGCCCCGGCGGCATGGAAGATGACCGCGTTCATCTGCGTGCTGGGAGGGCTGCTGGTGGCCATGGGAACCTACCGCTCCCCGGCGGTGGCGCTGATGCCCGACGTGACACCCAAGCCGCTGCGCTCCAAGGGCAATGCCATCATCAACCTGATGGGCGCCGTGGGCGGCGTGCTGTATCTGCTGGTGGCGGCGGCGCTGTACAGCGGCAAGTCCGCCGCGGACGAGGGCCATGTGAGTTACTTCCGGCTGTTCGTTGTGGTGGCCGGGATCATGGTGGCCGGAGCGGCCATTGTGGCGGGAACCATTCGGGAACGATCCCTTGAGGGAGAGATGCGGGGCTGGGAGGCGGCGCACCCGCAGGAAAATCTGGCGCGTCCCGACGGCTCCGGCCGGGAGGTTCTGCCCCGGGAGGTGCGGCGGAGTCTGGGATTCCTGCTTACGTCCATCGCGCTGTGGTTCATCGGCTACAACGCCATCGAAACCTGGTTCACCACCTATGCCAATCACCAGTGGGGCATGAGTCTGGGCGGCGCGTCTGTCTGCCTGACCGTGGCCACGGTGGGCGCCATCCTGTCCTACATCCCCGTGGGCAGCGTGGCGTCCCGGGTGGGAAGAAAGCGGACCATCCTCTTCGGCGTGGTTTTGCTGACCGGATGCTTTTTTGCGATGTTCCTCTACACCCTGATCTGCGATGCGTTCCACCCGGCACTGTACGCCCTCTTTGCGCTGGTGGGCATCGCCTGGGCGGCAATCAACGTCAACTCCCTGCCCATGGTGGTGGAGATGTGCCGGGGCAGCGACATCGGCAAGTTTACCGGGTATTACTATACATTTTCCATGGCGGCACAGACGATCACCCCCATCGCGGCGGGATGGCTGCTGCGCAACGTCAGCTACCTCAGCCTCTTTCCCTACGCGGCGGGTTTTACCGCCGCCAGCTTTGCGACCATGCTGGCCGTTCGGCACGGGGACAGCCGCGCGGAGCCGAAGCGGGGGCTGGACGCGTTTGATGTGGATGACTGAGGAGATGAGCATTTGAAAATTATCATGGCACTGGCGGCAGTTTATGCCGTCTGGTGGTTTCTGGTTCATGGCAGGACGGGCGCCGACGAATGGAAAACCCTCCGGCGATACCGCTACGCCCACCGGGGGCTTCACAGGCCCGGGGTCCCCGAGAACTCCCTGCCGGCGTTTCGCGCCGCGGCGGAGCACGGATTCGGCGCGGAGCTGGACGTCCACCTGACGAAGGACGGGCATCTGGCGGTGATCCACGATTCCTCCCTGCGGCGTGTGTGCGGCGCGGAGGGAAACGTGGAGGATCTTACCGCGAAGGAGCTGGGGCAGTTCCGGCTGGAGGGCACCGACGAGAAAATTCCATTTCTGGAGGAGGTTCTGCCCATCTTTGCGGGCAGAACGCCCCTGGTGGTGGAGATCAAGCCGGCAAACGGCAACTGGGACTCGCTGACGGCCAAAACGGTGGCGTGTCTGGATCGCTTTCAGGTGCGATACTGCATGGAGAGCTTCGACCCCCGCAGTCTGCTGTGGCTGAAAGGGCACCGCCCGGGGATTGTCCGGGGGCAGCTGACCCAGAATTTTCTGAAGGACCCTTCCGGGCTGAGTCTGAAAAACCGGTTTCTGCTGACGGGACTTTTCTACAATCTGCGCACCCGCCCGGACTTCATCGCCTGCAAATTCGAGGATCGGGGCAGCCTCTCCGTCCGGCTGTGCTGCCGGTGCTGGGGCGTGCAGGAGGTGCTTTGGACGATTCGCTCCCGGGCCGATCTGAAGCGGGCCGAAAAGGCCGGCGCGCTGGCGATTTTTGAGGGCTTTGAACCGGGGGGACAATCTCATGAGTGAGAACAAAAGACAGCGGCGAAAGCGCGAAACGCGCAATTTCAGGCAGGCGATGCGGATGGAGCTGCGGGAGCACAGAAGCTCCTTTCTTGTTTTTCTGGCACTGCGGGCGCTGGTGGTGGTGTCCTTGATCCGTCAGTTTTTTCTGCACAACTATGAGAGCGTCTTCCTGTGCGCCCTGACTGTCCTGCTGCTTTACGTTCCCAGCTGGGTCCAGGTGCGGCTCCGGATTGAGCTGCCGCCGGTACTGGAGATCACCGTGCTGTGTTTCATTTTCGCAGCGGAAGTACTGGGCGAGATCAATGCTTTTTACATCGTCATTCCCATGTGGGATACCATTCTTCATACCATCAACGGCGTTCTCTGTGCAGCGGTGGGATTTTCCCTGGTGGTTCTGCTCAACGGTGACCGGCGGCTGACCTTCGAGCTGTCGCCTTTCTTCATGGCGCTGGTGGCGTTCTGCTTCTCCATGACCATCGGCGTGCTGTGGGAGTTTTTTGAGTGCTTCATGGATCAGTTTCTCCACACCGACATGCAAAAGGACACCATCGTACACGCGATCTACTCCGTTACACTGGATCCCACCCGCCAGAACCGGGTGGTGGGGGTCACCGGCATCACCGACACGGCGGTGAACGGGGAGAGTCTGGGGCTGGGCGGCTATCTGGATCTGGGACTGCTGGACACCATGAAGGATCTGTTTGTCAACTTTATCGGCGCGCTGGGCTTTTCCTCCGCCGGTTATCTTTACGCCAAGAGCAAGGGCCGCCGGAGAGCCGCCGCCGGCCGGCTGGTTCCGTTCCGCAAGACGGCGGAAAAAGACTATCTGAAACGGGCGGAAGCTGAAAATCCACCCGAATGAGATCATACAAAGGAGCAATTTCAGTTGGACTGCAGAAGACAATGGATGACTGAGGAGAGCTTTTCCCGTCAGGAGGAGCTGATTTTTGAAAACTGCGACCGGAATCGCCGGGCGCGAATGTCCACGCTGCTGAGCCTTTGCGCCTCCGTGGCAGGGAACGACTATGATGCGCGGGGACTGCCTTATGAGATGCTGCTGAAGGACTACCATCAGGTGTGTCTGCTGTCCCGCATCACGCTGCAGATCCAGCGCCAGCCCCGAGCCCGGGACATTCTGACCGTCACCACGTGGGAAAACGGCAGCAGGGGCGCTCACTTGCAGCGGGTTTACGAAATGACCGACCAGACGGGCGGGCTGTGCGTCAGCGGGCGGAGCGACTGGATTCTGGTAGATCCAGACAGCCGGAGCATTCTCAAACCCTCCGCCTTTACCGCAAAGGAGTTGGGCATCTGCCCCAAGGACATCGACTGCCCGGAGTGCAGGAAGATCGCCCTGCCGAAGGAGGGCACGGATGAGCTGGGGGTGCGGAAAATCACATGGTCCGATCTGGACGGCAACGGGCATGTGTACAGCGGAAATTACGGGGATATCATCTGGGATGCTCTGCCGCCGGAGCTGCAGGATGCGAAGCCTTTGGGCTTTTCCCTGAACTACAGTCGGGAAGCCACTCTGGGGGAAGAGCTGCGGCTGCTGGGAGTCCGGCAGGGGTCCGCCTATCGGATGGAAGCCGTGGGTCCCACCGGAACCTGCTTTACCTGCGAATGCATATTTGATCTGTAAGCCGGACGGGACTGCCCAAAAATTTGCCGGCTTGTTTTACATCCACAAAATGCGATTTAAAACGGAACCGCTGTGTCTGCTTTTGCAGACGCAGCGGTTCTGTTTTTTCACGCTGTTTTACCGCTGCCCCGTTTTTTGCCCACACCGCCAATCCGGTGCTCTGTCCCCCTGCGGCGCCCATGGCCGGACAATGCCTCCGGCGCTCTGTGGAGAACCCAAGACGAAATCAAGGCCTTTGTCCGGAATGGGGATGGCGCAACCGCTTTGCGGGGGCGTTTGTTTGCGGAATTCCACATTCAGCAGACCGGGCAGGCCGAAATCGCCGAGAATGCTCTCCCCCACCGCTGATTCCAATCGCTCTTCTTCCCTATCGGCTTTCAAACTGCTGCTCTGTGTGGTTGTGGAATTAAAATATTTTTTTTGCATGCACGGGGATGTGCAAATTCCCCGGCAGTCAGGCACAGTGTTGAAACAGACGGTGTTGGGAGGCAAATGTATGAGCGAAATCTGCACCGGTGAGCAGCGGAATCTGTTCTGCCGCACGTATCTGCGGACCATGGACCCCCAGAGGGCGGCGGAAACCATTGGCAAAGCGGACGGATTTGCCGTTCTGAGAAATCGGAGAATCCGACAGCAGCTGGAGTCCATGCGGCAGGCGGCGGCGGAACAGATCCTGCGGGAGGACGCCATCCGGCGGCTGACGGAACTGGCGTTCGGACGGGCTAACGACGCGGTGAAGCTTGCGGCGGCTCTGTCCACCGGAGAAACGTCGGAGCTTGAAAGGCTGGAGCTCTCCTCCGTGGGGGAGCTGAAGCTGACCGACAAGGGCGTGGAGATCAAGTTTATTGACCGGGTTCGGGCACTGGAAGCACTGTGCGGGCTGCTGGGTGACGGCAGTCAAAAGGACGCCGCGGAGTTCTTTCGGGCGCTGGAAGATGCGGGGGAGGGTGTGTGAGCGGACAGAGCGTGCTGCGGTTTTCCCCCAAGCAAAAGCGGGTGCTGACCTGGTGGTCCGGCCGCGGCGGTGCGTATGACGCCATCATCTGCGACGGCGCGGTACGCAGCGGAAAGACCCTGTCTATGGGAATCTCGTTTTTTTGCTGGGCCATGGGCTGCTTCGACCGAAAGCAGTTCGGGCTGTGCGGCAAGACCATCGGTTCCCTGCGGCGCAATCTGCTGCAGGAGGTGCTGCCCCATCTGCGCCAGCTGGGGTTCCGGTTCCGCGAGAACCGATCGGAACACCTGCTGACGGTGCAATTTGGCGGACGGGAGAATCAATTCATCCTGTTCGGCGGGCGGGATGAATCCAGCGCGGCACTGATCCAGGGCAGCACCTTTGCCGGCGTACTGCTGGACGAGGTGGCGCTGATGCCCCGCAGTTTTGTGGAGCAGGCTTGCGCCCGATGCAGCGTCAGCGGGAGCAAGCTGTGGTTCAACTGCAACCCGGAAGGACCCGGACACTGGTTTTACCGGGAGTGGATTCTGAAAGCGCAAGAGCGGGGGGCGCTGTATCTCCATTTCACCATGGACGACAACCCGGGCCTTTCCGCCCGCATTCGGGAACGGTACAAAAAAACCTACTCCGGCATCTTTTACCGACGATTTGTCCTGGGCGAGTGGATGGCGGCGGAGGGGCTGATCTACGACTTCTTCGACCGGGAAACCTTCTGCCGTCCGGTGCCTGCCGGGGCCATGGAGCGCTGGCGGGTCTCCGTGGACTACGGCACGGCCAATCCCGCGTCCTTCGGATTATGGGGATTGAAGAGCGGCGTGTGGTACCGGGTGGCCGAGTATTATTACAGCTCCCGGCGGGAAGGGCGGCAGAAGACCGACGCGGAATATGTGGAGGATCTGCGGCAGCTGGCAGACGGACGGCGGATTGAGCAGGTGGTTGTGGACCCCTCGGCGGCCAGCTTTATCACCGCGCTGCGGCAGGCCGGTTTTCCGGTGACGAAGGCCGACAACGAGGTACTGGACGGAATCCGGGTGACGGCGGATCTGCTGAAAAACCGGAGGCTGGTGATCTGCAGCATCTGCGCCGACTGCCTGCGGGAAATGGAGCTTTACTGCTGGGAGTCCCAGGGAAACCGGGAGTCACCCCGGAAGGAGAACGACCACGCCATGGATGACCTGCGGTATTTCGCCATGAGCGTGGCAAGGGAGAGCAAGGGCTTCGCGGCGACCTATGTGGAACGGCGAGCGTAAAGGAGGAAGCATGAGGTTTTTGAAGAGAAAGGAACCGGAACCGCCGGCAGCGACGGCCGCGGTTCAGCTGCGGCGGGGGGAGCGGCATCCCTTCGGGCTTTTGGACAGCTATGTGCCGCTGAGAAACGGCGAGACGCAGCTCTACCGCGCCATCCGGGAGGCGGTCCCGGTGGTGGACGCGGCAATTTACAAGATGATCCGCATGGTGGGGGGCGTGACAGCCTCCTGTGCTGACAAGGCAACTGAGGCTCAGCTGCGGGAGTTTCTGAGAACCGTGCCCGCAGGCCGCGGGCAGTGCGGCATCAACGCGTTTCTGGATGCCTATGTGGATTCCCTGCTGACTTGCGGCAGGGCGGTGGGCGAGATCGTTCCGGAGCGCTTCGGCGGGGGGATCGCAGCGCTGCTGTGCGGACGAGCGGAGGACATTGAAATCCGAGAGGGGGACTACCCGCTGGATTTCGTGATCTGCGGGCCGGACGAGGCCGGAAGACTTCAGCCGCTGCCCTATCAGAATCTGCTGCTGTTTACCCCGTTCAACCCGGAGGCGGACAGCCCCTACGGCGTGTCGCTGCTGCGGTCATTGCCCTTTTTGACCGACATTCTGATGAAAATCTACCACACGGAGGGCGTCAACTGGGAGCGGTGCGGCAACGTGCGGTTCGCGGTGACCTGCAAGCCCGGCGAGGACGGCCGCGGCATGGCTCAGGAACGAAGTCAGCAGCTGGCGGAGGAGTGGTCCGCCGCCATGGCCGACAGCAAAAACGGCTCGGTGCGGGACTTCGTGGCCGTGGGCGACGTGGAGATCCGGGCCATCGGTTCCGACGTGCAGATTCTGGACAGCGAGGTGCCCGTCCGGCAGATTCTGGAGCAGGTGGTGGCAAAGACCGGGATTCCTCCGTTTATGCTGGGGCTGAACTGGTCCTCCACGGAGCGAATGAGCTCCCAGCAGGCGGATCTGCTGACCACGGAGGTCACCGCCATCCGCCGGTCTTTGACGCCGACGGTGGAGCGCATCTGCCGGATGTGGCTGCGGATGCACGGCGACGGCGGCGCGGTGGAGGTGGTATGGGACGACATCAACCTGCAGGATGAGGTGGAGGACGCCAAGGCGGCGCTGTATCTGGAGCAGGCGAGAAAGCTCCGGATTGAAAACGACGCGGCGGAGAAAGGAACGGCGAAGTAATGGAAATCCGGAAGGAACAGAGTGTAGCGGAGGTCTGTTCGGTCAGCGCGGAAGATCTGGTGCTGATCAACCAGCTCTCCAAGGGGAAACTGACGGCGGAGCAGGTATACACCTTCGCGGTGCGGCTGTGCGACAACGAGGTGGATCGGGACTTTGAGCGGTTTGACGACGAGGCGCTGTCCACGCTGGGAGAGCTGTTTGTAGGCAAAACCGGCATCTTCGACCATCAGTGGACGGCGGAGGGGCAGACGGCCCGCATCTACCGGACGGAGCTGGTGTGGGAACCGGAGACAAAGACGGCGGCGGGGGACGGCTACTGCTATCTGAAGGGCTGGGCGTACCTGCTGCGCAGTGAGAAAAATCAGGATCTGATTGAAGAAATCGAGGGCGGCATCAAAAAAGAGGTCAGCATCGGGTGCAGTGTATCCCGCAGCATCTGTTCGGTCTGCGGGGCGGACAGCGGCACCTGTGAGCATGTGAAAGGGCGCACCTACGGCAAGCTCCTGTGCTACGCGGAGCTGCGGCAGCCCACCGATGCCTACGAGTGGTCCTTTGTGGCGGTGCCGGCCCAGCGGCAGGCGGGCGTGATCAAGCGCTTCGCGCCGGGCAAGGGCGTGGACCGGCAGGAGTGGGACACGCTGTGCAAGCAGGCGGAACTGGGCCGGAGCTATCTGAACGGACTGCGCAAAGAGGTGGTGCGGCTGGCACTGCTGGCGGAGGACGCGCTGGACGGGGAGTCCTTTGCCGGAATTGTGAACCGGCTGGAGGAGGGCGATCTCCTGGACCTGAAGCGGACTTTTGAGGCGAGGGTCCGCAAGCTGTTTCCGGCGGAGGCACAGCTCTCCCGGCGTCGGGAGGCACAGACACGGCCCGCCAGTGAAGACGTATTCCTCGTATAACGATACGATCAAACTTTGACAGGAGGCAGTTTATGAATCTTTCATTTGAGGGAATCGGCCAGTGGGCCGCCACATTCGCCTGCGCGGAGGTATCCGAGGGCGATGCGGTCAAGATCGGGGCAAACGGCACGGTGGCCGCCTGCTCCGCCGGCGAGGCATTCTGCGGCACGGTATCGTCCGTGAGTCACGGCGGTGACGCCTGCTCGGTGGTACTGGGCGGTCTGGTGACGGCAGCCTATTCCGGAGCCGCGCCGACTCTGGGGTATGGGGGCCTGTCCGCTGACGGACAGGGCGGTGTGAAGTCCGACGCGTCCGGCAGAAGCCATCTCACTGTGGATGTGGACACCGCCGCTAAAACCGTGACGTTTGTACTGTAAGGAGGAGAGAGAATATGGCATATCATTACGAAAATATCAGACTGGAAAAGGGAATGTACGGCCGTGCGGGCAGAAGCTTTGCCCAGGCTCTGGAGGAGCTGGACCCCAGCGAGAGCTACCGGGGTACGCCGGTGGAGGGAATGGATGCGTTCCAGCGCCAGCTCAAGCGCTTTGACATCAAAGTGAAGGGTGCGGGCAGCGACATGGTGGAGAAATTCTTCCACACCACGGATTCCGCCGTCCTGTTCCCGGAGTTTGTGTCCCGGGTGGTGCGGCAGGGCATGGAGGAGGGCAGCATTCTGCCGGCCATCACCGCCACCGTCACCAATTTCGACGGCATGGACTACCGCTCCATCGCCTCCGTTCCCACGGAGGCCGAGAAGGAGCTTAAGCGCGTGGAGGAGGGCGGCCAGATCCCCCAGACTGCGGTGCGCACCCAGGAGAATCTGGTGCGGCTGCACAAGCGGGGCCGAATGCTGGTGGCATCCTACGAGGCCATCCGATTCCAGCGGCTGGATCTGTTCTCCGTCACGCTGCGTCAGATCGGCGCCTACATCGGCCGGATGCATCTGGAGGACGCCATCCGCGTTATTCTGGACGGCGACGGCAACAACAATGCCGCTCAGACATACAGTGTGGGCACCGGCCTGATCTCCGGCACCGCCGGTACGCTGAGCTATGGCGCGCTGCTGGACTTCTGGAGCCAGTTCGATCCTTACACCATGAACACCATGCTGGTAAGCGGCGACGTGATGCTGAATCTACTGAAGCTGACGGAGTTCCAGAACCCGCTGACCGGACTCAATTTCCAGGGCACCGGCACGCTGACGACCCCCCTGGGCGCCACGCTGCTGCGCACCAGCGCCATGCCCGCCGGAAAGCTGATCGGCCTGGACAAGAACTACGCACTGGAAATGATCAACGGCTCGGATGTGACGGTGGAGTACGACAAGCTGATTGACCGCCAGCTGGAGCGGGCGGCAATCACCAGCATCTCAGGCTTTGCAAAGCTGTTTACCGACGCATCCCGGTTGCTGTCTATCTGAGGGAATCCTTAACGGGGCTGTCCCACGGGACGGAAAGGGAGAACATGCACGAGACAATTTTATCGCTGACCCAGAGCCTCACCGGCGCGGCTGAAAGCGAACAGTCCCTGCTTGGGCTGCTTTGCACGGCGGCGGAGAGAGAGTGGGAGTCGCGGCTTCGGGAGGGGATGACACCCTCGGACTGCGGAGACGCGTTCCCCTGCGCGGCGGCGTTTACCGCTGCGGCCAATCTGCTCACCGGGCACGGCGGCGGCAGCACGGTTGCCTCCTTTACCGCCGGGTCGGTTTCCGCCAGCGAAAAGTCTGCGGCGGAGACCAACGCCGCCGCTGCCGCCCTCCGGGGGCTGGCGGCGCGGCTGATGATTCCCTACACGGCGGCGGACACCTTCTGCTTTCACGGGGTGCGGACATGAAAAACCTGCTGGAACCGATTCTGCTCCGGTACGGGCAGGATCTCACGGTGAACGGAGGCAGCACGGTGCGGGCGTTTTTGCAGCCGGTGACAGACCGCGCCAAGGCGTCGCCCTACACGGTAACCCCGCTGGGGACCGTGGACGACCGACTTTGGATCTATCTGGGGTCGGCGGCCCTCAGCCCGGGGGATACCGTGGCATGGTATGATCGCTCCTTCACGGTGCGCAACAGCGAGCCGGTGGGCAGCGGCACGGAGCTTCAGCACTGGTGGGCGGCGCTGGCTCCGGCCAGGGAGGCAAAGGAATGAACGGACTCAATCAGGTGCGCGGCGCGGTGATCGCCGCACTGAACGGCGGCGGGCTGACTGCCGTGGCCGCCTATGAAGGAAAGGCAAAGCGGTATCCCGGCGCGGTGATCGCGGTGGATGTGGCGGAGGCTGCCGGAAAAGCCATGGCGCTGTGCAGCTATCTGGGGAAAACATACGACGAGAGCACCGGCACAGTCAAGGAGCTTTATGGCCGCCAGCTGACGGTGGGAATCTCGCTGGAAGTGCGGGCAACAGCGGCAGCGGACTGCGAGACGGCCATGGAGACCGCCGCGGAGCTGCTGATGACCGGCCTGCCGTCCGGTTTGCGGCCGGGAGAACAGTCCTGGGAGGCAGTCTCCTGGGACCGGGACAATCAGCTGTTTCTGCGCAGAGGCCGGGTGAGCTGCAGGGCGTATTTTATCGCCGAGACCGGGCAGGAGGACGGAACCCTGCTGGACTTTATTTTGAAGGGAGTCATGACGACTTGAGCATGATCGTACATGAGAGGCCGGGGATTTATTCGTCCTACGACGCGTCCGCCGTGGTGACCGGCGGGACATCGGCCAAAACCGTCGGCGTCGCGGCCAAGGCGCTGAAAGGAACGGTGGGCGAGGCGGTGACCATGACCGGCTACGCCGCCTGCGTGGCCGCGTTCGGCGAGGACACAGCAGGCAGTCCCGGCATGTCTACACTTGCAAAGCTGCTGTTCAAAAACGGAGCCACCAGCGTGGTGGGTGTCCGGGTGAACGGTACGGGCGAAACGGCGGATTATCAGGCGGCGTTCGAGGTGCTGGCGCTGGCGGAGGAGGTGCGGGTTGTCATTTGTGACAGCGCTTCCCTGTCGGTGCAGCAGGCTATGCGGGACATGGTGCAAACCGCCTCGGACAACCGCAGGGAACGCATGGCGGTCGCGGGCGGCAGCGGTGAGACTGCGTCTCAGCTGGTGACCCACGCGGCGGGGCTGAACAGCGAACGAGTGGTGCTGGTGGGTCCGGACGCGCTGGACAGCGACGGCAACACACTGCCCTCCGTCTTCGCGGCGGCGGCGCTGGCAGGGGCCATCGCGTCCAACTCCGATCCGGCGGTGCCGCTGAACGGGGTGACGCTCTACGGCATGGGAGGACTCAGCGCCGCCTACGGCGACAATGACGTCGATCTTCTGGTACGGGGCGGTGTGACGCCGCTGGAATCCTCCGCGGGCGTGATTTCCCCGGTGCGGGGCATCACGACCCGCACCTCCACCGGCGGCACGGCGGACACCACCTGGCGGGAGCTGACCACCATCCTGATTGTGGACAATGTGATCCCCGCCATCCGCAGCGCACTGCGCAGCAAATTCACCAGAACCAAGAACACGGCACAGAACCGCAGCGCCGTCCGCTCCCAGATTATTGTGGAGCTGGAGAAAAAAGTGGCGGCACAGATTATCGACAGCTACGGCGAGGTGGCCGTCACCGCGTCATCCGAAGATCCCACGGTGAGCGTGGCGGAATTCAGCTTTGCCGTGGCCCACGGGCTGAACCAGATTTATCTGACGGCCCACATCACGGTGTAATCCAAGGCCCCGCGCTCCCCTTTGCGGACAGGCGCGGGGCGAGACCGAATCGGCCGTTCGTTGAACCGGCTGGACGGAAACTTTGAGAAAGGAGTGCCATTGACCTATGGAAGTATCAGGATTTCCCACCAGCTCGGACATCTATCTGGAGCTGGACGGCAAAAAAATTGCGGTGGTGCAGAGCTATACCGCCAAGGCGGTGAAGACCAGTCAGCCCGTGGAGGCCTTCGGTGAGAGCGAGCCGGTGGCCACGCTGAACGGGCAGCGCAAGTACACGCTGGAGCTGACCCGCCTGTACGCCACGGACGACGCGATCTCCGACGGAATCAGTTTTTATGATCTGAGCAGCTTCTCTCTGGTGATCTGCAAGCCGGATCGAAAGGTGATCTACAGCGGATGTGAGTGGAGCAACATCGCCGAAACCGGCGAGCTGGACGCCATGGTGGCGGAAAAGATCACCGTGGTGGCATCGAAGCGGATCGAAGTGGCGGCATGAGAGCCATCGACGAGCTTCGCCCCCTGACAGCGGGGCGGCTGCTGTCCATCCGGCGGGACGTTTGCGCCGAAACGGAGGACGAGCTGGAGCGGGGAGCGCTGTGCAACGCCCGCGTACTGGCGGCATGCTGCTTCCGTGACGGGGAGAGCGTGTTCTCCGACGCGCGGGAGGTGCTGGAGGCGCTGACGTTCCGTGAGATGGAGGATCTTCTGCGGCGGTGGAAGGACGGGGAGCGGCTACGGCCCGCCCCAGTCAATCCGTGCTTTGACGAGGCGCGCTTTTCGCGCTTGCGGGAGAGGTGAGCGGCATGGACACCATCACGGACGAGCTGCTGCGGCAGACGGCTCTCTGGCGGGCGCTGACTTTCGGGGAAGCTCGGAATGCGTTGGAAGAGACGGAAGCTCCTGCAAAAGCAGCGCGGTCGGACGGGGCCGCCGCCGAAACCGGCGAGGCGGCGGGCGACTGGACGGAGCTGGCGCGGGTGCTGCTTCGCAGGGGGGCGGAGTCCCGGACGGCCATCAACTTTCCACAAAGGGACATGCCGGAGATGGCGGATGTTTCCGCCCACGGTTCGGCGGGAAGCCTGGAAACAGAAGCGGCGGAGAATGAGACCGCATTTTCGTATCCGGCCGGGAGCTGGACGGCGGAGCCGGCCCGGGAGCTGTCCCGTGTGTTTGAACGGGACGCCAGACGGTATGACGGCGGATTTTCGCTGTACTGAGAGGAGGAATCAACTTGAACCTGACGGCCATGCGCTATAAGAACTATACCTGGCCCTACAATCCGGAAACTTATGAAATCGCCTGGAAGCGAACCGTCGCCATTCACAAGGTGCCGTTCGGGCGGTATGCCCTGCAGGATCTGGGACGGACCTGCCGGGTAATGCGGGGTGAGGGAACCTTTTGCGGCTCTACGGCCTATCAGGAGTTCCGAAAACTGGCGGAGGTGTTTGCCCAGGATGGGCCGGGGATGCTGGTACATCCGGTGTGGCAGGCATCGAGCGCCTACTTCGTCTCCCTGGAGCTGACGGAAAAACCCCTGCCCGAGTATGTGCGATACTCCTTTGAGTTCTGGGAGGACGGAGTGAGCGGAAGTGGTCTGACCGCCGTCTCCGCCAACTCTACCGGCGAGGTAACGCTGACCACGGCTCAGAGCTCCGCGGCGTACTATACCGTAAAAAAAGGAGACACGCTGTGGGCCATCGCAAACAAATACGGCGTGACGCTCTCCGCTCTCATTGCGGCCAACCCGCAGATTAAAAATCCGAATCTCATCTACGCCGGAAATCAGGTGAAAATTCCATGACGGGAAGAATCATCACCTATGACCACGCGGTCTATGATCTGCCGGTGCTGTTGGAGTGGAAACTGATCTATACCGGCAGCGTGCCCTGCGACGAATTTTCCGTCACCTGCCTTTACAGCGCGGAGATGGCGGAGGCGCTGCACCGGGCGGTGAGCTTTCTGGCGATGGACGGCACCGCGCTTCTGCTGCGGGGAATTGTGGACGAATATCTCATCAGCCAGAGCGCAGCGGGCCGCACCGTGACCATCACCGGCCGGGGGCTTGCCGCCCGGCTGCTGGATAATGAGTCCCGGGCGGTGACCTATCAGGCGGCCACGCTGGAGGAGATTCTCCGCAGTCATGTGACGCCCTACGGCATTCCCTGCACCCGGGCCGCGTCCGTGCGGGCATCCTCGGTGTACACGGTGGCCTCCGGAACCAGCCAATGGAAGGCGCTGGAGGAGTTCTGCCGAACCTACGGCGGATTTTCACCCCGCTTTCAGCGGGACGGTTCTCTGGTGGCAGCCGCGGAAAGCGGAGGCAGCCGGTTTTCCATCGGTGACGACACGGCGCTGGTGTCCCTGACAAAGCGGGAAAATCACTATGGCGTGCTGTCCGAGGTGCTGGTGATCGACAAGACGCGGAACGTCTTCTACTCCGTGAAAAATCAGGACTTCCTCAGCCGCGGGGGCCAGTGCCGCCGCGTGCTGTACACGCCGGGACAGAGCACATGGGGGGCCATGCGGTACACCGGCGAGTACCAGATCGCCCAATCCAAGGGGGACGAGGCGGTGCTGACGGCCTGCCTCCCCGGGACGCTGGCGGTATCCCCCGGAGACCGGGTGGCACTGGACGTGAGCGCGTGCGGATTGACCGGGGAGTACCGGGTTTCCGAGACGGAACAGTACGGATCTCCTTCGGGCGCGACCACGACTTTGACGATGAAGGAGAGCGGATGATATGTGGCTGTCTCAACAGCTGAAGACACAGGATCTGTCTGCGGACGCGGATCTGGGCAAAATCTCCATCGCGGGCGGCAGCGCCGGCGTGGTGACGCGAGGCGAGGTCCGTTCCCTGCCGGTCTACGGTCCCGGCGGCTATGTCTGGCAGCCGGCCAGCGGGGAGACCGTGCTGGTAATCAAGGGGGGAACCGGCGGGGAGGAGACTTGCCTGGTCGGAACGGAACAGAAAAGCGCACCGGAGGATATGGAGCCCGGCGAGATCTATCTCTACGCGCCCGGCGGGGCCTCCGTCTATCTGCGCAAAAGCGGCGAACTGGAGCTGCGGGGCAATATCCGGCTGCTGGGGAACGTGGCGGTGGCCGGGTCCCTGAGCATCAACGGCCTGTCCTGCAACGTCGGAACGGTATAAAGGAGCGGCCATGGAACTGAAGATGGAAGATGGAGACTATGTGCCGGATGGAATCGGAGGGCTGGAGACGGTGGACGGCTCAGCCGCTTTGGTGCAGCGGGTACTGTTCCGGCTGCAAGCCCGCCGGGGAAGCTTTCCGTTCCTTACGGACCTGGGCAGCCGCCTGTGGCAGCTGAGTGCCCTGCCGGCGGCGGAACGGAGCGCCGCCGCAAAGCAGTATGTGGCGGAGGCGTTGACGGACGAGGAGGGCCTGTCCGTCGAAGGCGTGACCCTGGAGGACAGCGGGGACGCCACGGCAGCACTGATGGCGGAGCTGACATACGGAGAAGAGAATTTTTCTGTGGAGCTGACCGTGCAATGAGAGGGGAATTACATTGAAAACAGTGGATGAAGTCTATCAGGAGCTGCTTGCCTCCTTCGCCGAGCGGGCGGGGTTCACGCCCGACGACTCCTGCGATCTGGCGGTGCGGCTCTACGCCGCGGCGGCACAGCTGCAGGCACTGTCCATTCAGGCGGACTGGGTACTGGATCAGAGCTTCCCTCAGACGGCGTCCGGGACGTACCTGGAGTACCACGCCGCCATGCGGGGACTGGAGCGCACCGCTGCCACGTATGCCGAGGGGACCCTCCGGTTCTCCGTGGTGTCCGCGCCGGCATCGGATCTGACGGTGGAGAGCGGCACCGTGTGCATGACCGGCGACGAGGTGCGATTTATGACCGTGCAGACAGGCACGCTGACGGCGGGAAGCCTGTATACCGACGTACCGGCCAAAGCGTTGGAAGCCGGGGGCTCGGGCAATGCGGCGCCCGGCACGGTGACGATCCTCACGGCCTGCCCGGTGGGGATAACCGGCTGCACCAATCCGGGGGCGTTTTCCGGCGGCTGCGACGCCGAGGGAGATGAATCCCTGCGGGAGCGAATCCTTGACAGCTATCAGCGGCTGCCGAACGGCGCCAACGCCGCGTTCTATGAGGAGACCGCCATGGGCCACACCGGCGTGGCGGCTGCTGCTGCCGTGGGCCGGGTTCGGGGAACCGGAACGGTGGACGTGTATGTGGCGACGGCCGCAGGCATTCCGGACGCGGCACTGCTGGAGGAAATTCAGGAGGATCTGCAGGCCAAGCGGGAGATTGCGGTGGACGTGAAGGTGTTGGCTCCTGCTGCTTTGGCAGTGGATGTATCGCTGGAGCTGTGCGTAAAGGACGAAGCAGAGTTCACAGCGGCGCGGTCCGCTGTCGAAGCCGCCGTACGGGGGTATTTTACCGGGAAGCTGTTGGGCCTTCCCGTGCGGCTGGCGGAACTGGGCAGTCTGGTCTATGGCGTGGAGGGCGTGGAGAATTACCACATTCTCGCACCGACGGCGGATGTATCCGGCGGTCAGACGGTGCTGCCGGTGCTGGGCACCCTGACGGTGACCGCGATGGAGGAGGCATGAGCGTATGGCGGCACAGTATGAGGGATTTCTGAGGGAGATGCTCTCGCCCTTGGGGGTTTACAGCCTGTCCGAGACAGGTGCAGGGGGAGGAGAGCTCCACGCGCTGGGCGCGGGGCTGGACGGGGTTGGGGAGCGGCTGGAATACATCGAACGTGAGGCACTGACCGCAACGGCGGAGAGCGAAGGGCTGAGTCGCCGGGAGAGCCTGTTTGCCCGCAGACCCGCCGCACCCACCACGGAGCTGCGCAGGGCGGCCATCGCGGCGCTGCTGCAAATCGACGGGGACAGTCTGACGCTGGACGCCATCAACCGCACCATCAGCGGCTGCGGCATTCCGGCACGGGTACAGGAGACAAACACCGCAGGGCTTCGGGTTATCTTCCCGGACACCGCGGGGGAACCGGACCAGTACGACCGGATCCGGAAGATCATTCTGGATCTGCTTCCGTGCCACCTTGAGACGGAATTTTATCTCCGGTACATGCTTTGGGCGGAATGTGAGGAACAACATCAGACCTGGGCGGCGGTTGAGGCGGCGGAGCACACCTGGCAGAGCTTCCAGTTGGCGATTTAAGCGAGAGGGGCGGCGCAGAAATGGAACAGGACGTGACGGTCAAGCTGACGGAGCTGGATCAGCGGGTGGGAAGCAACACCCGGCGCATCGAGGGGCTGGAACAACGAGAGGAGACGCTCAATCGTCTGACGACGGCGGTGGAGGTGCTGGCGACAAAACAGAAGAGCACCTGGGAGAGCGTGGAAAAGCTCAACGGGAAGCTGGATGTGCTGGAGCAGAAGCCTGGCAGGCGCTGGGAGGGACTGGTGGACAAGATTTTACTGGTGCTTGCGGGAGCGTTTGTCTCCTATCTCCTGACACACGGAGGAATTTAGCATGAAACGGAAATGGACGGCCTCCAAGCTCATCGCCTGCGCGATCCTGCTCATCGACTCGTCGGTGTCTTATCTGGTGCTGTACTTGTGCAATCTTGCGATCCGGCAGAACTACACCGGCGCGCTTCCGTACCTGACCACGCTGATCGGGGCGCTGCAGGGAGCCACCGCCATAGTGCTTGCCGCCTATTTCAGCAAAAGCAAGGCGGAGAACACCTGCGGCGGAATCACATATGATACAGTGATCGGCCGAGAGACCGATTGTTAAAGGAGAGAAGCATTCATGAAAGAATTATTGCGCAAGCTGTCCAGCCGGAAATTCTGGCTGGCGGCGGCAGGCGTTGTGACCGGTATTGCCATGGTCTTCGGCGTGGACAGCGGCACCGTTTCGACGATCGCCGGCGCTGTGACGGCGGTGGCCTCAGTGGTGACCTATATCATCACGGAAGGCCGCGTGGACGCACAGTCCGTTAAGACGGCGGTGGAAGCGGTGCAGAGCGCCGTGGATCTGGTAACGGAAACCGAGGAAAAGAGCTGATGACGCGGCAGGCCATTCTAGATCTGGCGCGGCGGGAAATCGGCACCGCCGAAGAACCGGCGGGCAGCAACTGCGTGAAATATAACACCTCCTATTACGGACGGGCAGTATCGGGAGGATCCTACCCCTGGTGCTGCGTCTTTTTATGGTGGCTGTTTCAGAGTTCCGGAGAGCCGGAGCTGTTTTATGGCGGCGGGAAAACCGCCTCCTGCGGTACGCTGGCAAGCTATGCCAAAAAAAATAAGCTGCTTACCAGCGGCGATTACCGACCGGGAGATTTGGTTTTTTTCCGCTTTTCCGGCAAGGCGATTCAGCATGTGGGCATTGTAGAGCAGGTTTGTGAGGACGGCGCGCTGGTGACCATTGAGGGCAACACCAGCACAGAAAGCGATACCAACGGCGGCGCAGTGATGCGCCGGAACCGGGCGCCGGCACTGGTTGTCGGAGCCTATCGCCCGGCATATGAGGAGGAGACCATGACACAGGAGCAATTCGACGCGATGATGGAGAGCTGGCTGGAGCGGCGGGCAAAGAAGGAGCCCTCCGATTATTCGGCAGAGGCCCGGACCTGGGCCGAGAGCAAGGGAATCATCCTCGGAGACAGCGCGGGTAACAAGCAGTATCAAAGCTTCTGCACCCGGGAGCAGATGATTACCTTTCTGAACCGGTTTCGAAACCTGCTGGCCAAATAAAACAGGAGCGGATGCATCTGGCATCACGCTCCCCAGTCTGCCTAAAGCGCCCAGCCTCTGGCTGGGCGCTTTAGTTTGCCGAAGAACCCTGGTCTGTGCGTTAAGCACAGACCAGGGTTTGAGAGGCCGCACCGCATGGCGTTTCTTATTCTCCTGCTGTCACAGGCGGCTTACATCTGGCAGCTGACAGCCCTGGGCTCCGAAGGAAAGGGTGAAGGCGGGGATGCCCTCCGTGGCCGGGGCAATGGCGTGCATCTGCCAGAAGAAGGTCAGCCCCTCTCCGGTCAGGTAGTAGTTCTGGGCATTGAAGCTGCGGCGCAGCTCCTTACGCCAGTTCTCGTGATACCGGGAGATGCCCATCGACTCCTGGCGGGTGATCTCCTCCGCCGCTGCGGCGCACAGCAGCTTTTTCACCGGCGCCCGACGGGGGAAGCAGACGGACAGGGGGACGGGAAAGCCGGTGGCCAGATTCCAGGTGTCCCCGTGGCGCTGGAGAAACGGCGCGGCTCCGCAGACCTCCCGGGTCTGTGTGTACAGGCTGAGAATGCCGTCCTGATTCCGTGTGACCCGATAGGTCAGCGACGCCGTACACACGGGGAGCGTCTGGGAGTTTTCCAGTGCCTGATGGCACAGCTGCGACGCGTAAGGGAAAAGAAATTGCTCGCAGTAGCGCAGGTAGGCCCGGCACTGAACCTGATAGAACCGGTCCAGCCGCTTTGCGGTCCGGTGCTTCCGATCCACCGGGCGGGGGAGCGACAACTCTGCCGTCAGAACGGGGAGCCCGTCCTGCGTCCATTCCCGATGAGCGGAAAAAGTCTCCAGTTCCAGTGCCTGCGGCTGCTCTTCCATGTGCGGCTCCTTTCCCGGTGCGGTCTGTGCTTCTCGATTATTACAGGCTATGCGGCGGCAGAGAGGTTGGTGCGGCGGGCACACTTTAAAGCATGACAAATATTTTCAGCACGCCCTCTTTACTTTCACGCAGTACAATGCTAAAATAGTGCTGTATAATAGGAAAACCACGCAATTCGGCAATCCGATAGAAAGGATGTTTGCGATATGGTGAAAATCGGCAAGAAGAAGAAGAACGATGATTTATACAGGGCCATTCTTCTGTTAAAGGACGAGAAGGAGTGCTATGACTTCTTTCAGGATCTGTGCACGGTGTCGGAGCTGCGGGCCATGGAGCAGCGCTTTGAAGTGGCCTCTTTGCTGGACGACGGCATGATTTACAACGATATTCTGGAGAAGACCGGCGCGTCCTCCGCCACCATCAGCCGGGTGAACCGCTCTTTGAGCTACGGCACCGGCGCTTACGCCAAAATTTTCGAGCGCTGCAAGAAAAAATGAGCAGCTACGAGGCTCTCGCGGGCGCCTATGACGCCCTGACCACGGATGTGCAGTACCGCCGTCGGGCGGATTTTCTGGAGCGGTTGTTCCGAAAAAGCGAAATTCCGGTGCACAGCCTTCTGGATCTGGGCTGCGGAACCGGCACCATCGCCTGTCTGCTGGCACTTCGGGGCTACCGGGTGACCGCCTGCGACGGGTCCGAGGATATGCTGACGCAGGCGGCGGCAAAGGCCGCCGCGCTGGACGTTCCGCCGCCCTTTTTTCTGCATCAGACCATGCAGCGTCTGCGCCTGACGGAGCCGGTGGACGCCGTGATCTCCACGGTGGACGCGCTGAATTATCTGACGCGGCCGGCGGACGTGCAGGAGACATTCCGGCGGGTCTTCCGGTATCTCAAACCCGGCGGGCAGTTTATTTTTGACGTAAATTCCCTCCACAAACTGCGGCGGATGGACGGGGAAATGTATTTGGATGAGACGGACGACGCATACTGTGTGTGGCGGACGGGATTTTCGGAGCGGACGAGGATCTGCACCTACTGGGTGGATCTGTTCCGCCTGAGAGAGGACGGCACCTGGGCACGCTGGTGCGAGGAGCATCGGGAGCGGGCCTATGGCGAGGAGGAGCTGCGTTCGTGGCTGGGGGCGGCGGGCTTTGGCCCGGTTACCGTCACCGGGGATCTGCGGATGACGCCGCCCCGGGAGGACGAGGACCGCCTGATCTTCCGCTGCCGGAAAAATTTGAACTAGAGGACGGATTTCATGAACGATCAGCTGGTACGGGCAATCTCCAGGGACGGCACGGTGCAGGCCACGGCGGTCTCTACCCGGAACCTGACGGAGCGCGCCAGGCAGATTCATCACACTCTGCCGGTGGCTACGGCGGCGCTGGGCCGAACATTGGCCGCCGCATCCATTCTGGGCAACGCGCTGAAGGACTCCGGCAGCAGCCTGACGCTGCAGATTCGGGGCGGCGGTCCCCTGGGTACCGTTTTGGCGGTGTCCGACAATCAGGGAAACGTCCGCGGCACGGTGGAGAATCCGGCTCTGGACCTGCCCCTGCGGGCAGACGGGAAGCTGGACGTGGGCGCGGCGGTGGGCTGTGACGGCACGCTGACCGTCATCCGGGACCTGCGGATGAAGGAGCCTTACGTGGGCAGCGTGGGGCTGGTGGGCGGCGAGATTGCCGAAGATCTGGCGGCCTACTTCGTGGAGTCCGAGCAGATTCCCTCGGCCTGTGGGCTGGGGGTGCTGGTGGATCGGGATCAGAGCGTTCTGTCCGCCGGCGGATACCTGATTCAACTGCTGCCCGGCGCGGGCGAGGAGGTCATTGCCAAGGTGGAGGGCAGCCTGATGGCCGCCGGTACCGTGACGGAGCTGCTGCAGAGATGTGCCGGGCCGGCTGAGCTGCTGCGGCTGGCGCTGTCGGACTTCGAGCTGGAGATTCTGGAGACTGCGCCGGTGGAGTACCGCTGCTACTGCAGTCGGGAGCGGATGGAGCGTGCCCTCATCAGCATGGGTCCCGATGAGCTGCGGGAAATTTTGGAGGAGCAGGACGGCGCGGAGCTGACCTGCCGGTTCTGCGATCGGGTGCAGAAGTTTACCCGGGAGGATCTGGAGCGGATACTGGAGGGGATGGCAAAGCGGCGCTAAGTGGCAGCCCTGCGAGAAATTTCAAAATAATTTTAAATTTTTGATTTTCTTGTTGACAGAATGGGCTGCTTTCAGTATAATAACTTTTGCCGTCTGAAACTGTCGGCAATCAGGGGAGCATAGCTCAGCTGGTTAGAGCACCTGCCTTACAAGCAGGGGGTCACTGGTTCGAGTCCAGTTGTTCCCACCACTTCACCTACTCAAAAATGGCCCGGTAGTTCAGTTGGTTAGAACGCTAGCCTGTCACGCTAGAGGTCGACGGTTCGAGTCCGTTCCGGGTCGCCATTTTGCCCAGATAGCTCAGTTGGTAGAGCAGAGGACTGAAAATCCTCGTGTCGCTGGTTCGACTCCGGCTCTGGGCACCATTTGCGGGCATAGCTCATCTGGTAGAGCGCCACCTTGCCAAGGTGGAGGTAGCGAGTCCGAGCCTCGTTGCCCGCTCCACGTTCAATGCCCACACGAAAGTGTGGGCATTGAAACAAACGGTGACATAGCCAAGTGGTAAGGCAAGGGTCTGCAAAACCCTGATTCCCCGGTTCAAATCCGGGTGTCACCTCCAAAAATGACATGGGGCAAGGCACAAGAAGTTCTTGTGCCTTCTCCCGCATCATTATTCCAAAAAGTGAAAAACAGCGAAGAACCGCCCGAAAGCGCATAGGACTGCACACCGATGCAGCCTCCCCGTCAAGTCTGTGCGGGGCCGTGAGGAAGTCTCATTATCAGTTACCGTTTCACCGCAGCTTTGTATCCTACTCTGGCTCCCATTCGCGCCTGTTGCATCACCTCTTCTCTATCGGCTGAATGATCGTGGCCCAGTGATTCGGATAAAAGAAACCATGTCGCATCGCACAGCGGTGGTTCCCAGTGCTGGCCTACCTCGTCGGTTCGGCCCGGTAACTGTTCCGTATTCTTCGCTGATATAAACCAAAGCTAATTCCTATACAAATTACTGTGCATTTAAGAATGCAGTTATAAATTGTAGACAATAGCTGGGCTAACAGCTATTATCAGATCAGGGTGCCTTGGAGTTTTCAAGGTGCGTGTTCCGCCTGAAGCATGAGGTTCTTTCCGAAAGGGAAGGGCCTTTTGCTTTTATCAGGCTATATGTTAAAACGCTGTTTCCACCTCTCGGTGGATTGTCCACTTCTAAAATGTGGGCCGTTGCCAGCGTGATAACCGTAATTTACCAACGCAACGATGCCATTTTACCGCCAACATAGGGAAATTGCAAGAAATATGTAAAATTTAAAATTTGGGGAAAGTATCTCTCTAAGCTGATATTAACACTTGGACTTACTTGACGGATTTTTGGCCGAAGCTTCCGCGATGTGTCTCGCATGATCGGTCAATTGCATCGATCAGGCGAAAGAGCCACGTGGTGATCGTGGCCGCACCGATCGTACACAAAAGGATGGTCATTACACCGCGCTCCTTTCTCCCCGTAGGCCCGGTAGGTCAGGCAAGGCATATTACTTTTTACCAAGTAAAATCTGTTTCGCAGAGACAACCGATCCAGTAAGAAGGATCAGGAGTACTCCGAAAATTACCCGATTCAATGCGCTGCTTGACCTCATCAACCTTTTCTTCTCGCAGTTCCGGACTCATTTTGAAAAGTTCTCGGGCGTCCTTACGGCCCTGCTTATACTTCTCATAATCAAATGATTCAACCATAATGCTCCGCAGGGCGGCCGCTGTCATTTTAACCGTGTTAAACATATCGCACCGCGTACCCTACGGGACGGGTAATTGTCAATGGTTGATTTTATATTCGTACCATGCAGCACTCTGAATGTGGTTCATTGGTTCCGGTGAATCCGTCTCTATGTAACTTTTTTGGCCAAAGACCGCAAGTTCGTTTGAGAGGAAGTCGGCCTGCGTGATGACTTTCGCCGGAATGTACTCATTGCTGCTTGGAACCTCGATGCGATAGAGGAAAAGGTTACTGTCGTAATACCAATTGGAGCTGATGTACCTCTCCTCGGCATCGGTCATTTCGATCTCGTAGATGTACTTGGCAAGTGCGCCGTGGGCTGTTACCCGAATCGGTGACTTATCCCAATCAGACACATCTCCCAGAATAATGTCTGCCGTTCCGCATCCGTTACTGTCATAGCTAAAGCTGGATATCGTGCCACGATACTTATAGAGTTTTTCCATTTTGGGCACCTCCTTCATACTTATAATATACACTCTATAAGTAGTATGTTCAAGCAACAGTTTCACCAAAGGTGAGGCTGTAATTATGTGCAATATATGCACCTTGAAAGTAGCATATTATTGTGCTACAATGGCACTGGAGGCGATAACCATGCCGATGAGATACGAAAAATTGTTTGCCCTGATGCGTGAAAAGGGTTTAACAACGTACAAGATCAGAAAAGAACATATCGTAACCGAAACAACGCTCCAGAAATTGCGTGAGGGACGAAATGTCACGACAGATTCTATTGGCGCTCTGTGCGCTGCGCTTGACTGCCAGCCAGGTGATATGATGGAATACGTGGAGAAATGAAAAGCCTCTGAGCGGCGATTCTCAGAGGCGTAATGTAAGCGTAAAACAGCTATAGAAAAGGGGCCTGCCAATGGCAGGCCCCAGGGGGATTAGGATTGTGCTCTGGGCTGTAAGCTACGGCAGGATGCCGGAGCAAATTCCGGTGTCAGCGTTTCCGCCCAGTCAGGATCGGACAGAGCCAGCGCCGGTGCGGTGCTCAGAATATGGGTCAAATACCGAAAAGGGTCCAACCCGTTTTCCTTTGCGGTTTCAATGATACTGTAGATGACAGCACTTCCTTGCGCGCCGCTGGGTGTATTTGCAAACAGAAAGTTTTTCCTGCCCATGACGAAGGGCTTAATACTCCGCTCTGCGCGGTTGTTGCTCAGCTCCAGCCGTCCATCCTCCAAATAGCGAATCAGATACGGCCACTGTTCCTGCAAATAGTGCAGTGCTTTTCCAAGAGCGGATTTTGGCGGTGCATTTTTTGTCTGAGACCATGCCAACAAGGCGTCTAAAACAGGCTTTTCCTGCTTCAGCCGCTGTTCATATCGTTCTTCGGGCGTAAGCTTTGCAAGCTCTTTCTCCAAGGCAAACAGCTTCGTACAATACTGCTGCCCCTCAAGGGCGGCGGAGCCAGCCTGTTCCGGCTTTGGCAGAGCGTTCACGGCTTCATCAAATTTTCGCCGTGCATGGGCCCAGCAGCCAACCACCCGGATGTTTTCAGGCAGTTTGTGGTAGCCCTGGTACCCGTCCGCGTGCAGCCAGCCGGAAAAGCCCGTCAGAAAAGTCTCTGCATTCGTGGCCTTTCTGTCCGGCTTGTACTGGTGCAGGACAATGGGGTGCTCGGCATCGCCGCCGGTTCGGTACAGCCACATCCCCCAGGGGACCTTCTCTTGCCGCTATGCGGCAATTCACCTTGTATAGCTCTTGGACTGTGCCTTTTTCCCCTCCTCGCGGAGTACCTGTAAGGTGGTCTCGTCGGCGTGAAGCACCTGCCGCTGCACAAGCTGTTGGCGCAGGACTTCATAGATCGGCGTCAGCCAATGCTCCGAAGCCCAGATAAGCCAGTTGGACATGGTGGGCCTGCTGAGCATGACGCCGGCGCGGTTCCATTCCTGCTCCTGCCGGTACAGCGGAGACCCCATCACATATTTTTGTACCGCAATATGGGCAATGGCCTCCGCAGAGGCGTAGCTGCCGGGAATCACGGGTGGTTCCTTTTCTGCTTTCAGAATCGGCGTTTCCATGCCTTCCTGCTTGCATTTCTGGCAGGCATACGTGAAATACCAGTCCTCCCGGATGGATACCTGCGTCGGAATCATCACCAGAGTACGGTGGACATCCTTCCCAATCTCGGTCATAAGCGTGCTGCATTCCGGGCACTCCAATTCGCGTTCCGGCAGACGGTGCTCTACAACCTCCACCGGCACATTCTCCGGCAGAATTTCCTCCACAGCGCCGGTACGTTTCTTTCGAGTATACCCGGCAACAGGGGCAGCCTCCGTGCTTTCGGTAGAAAGCTGCAATTCGGGCTCATTAAAAAGCAGACTGAGCTGGAGACCATTTCGGCGTTACTTGTACCTTTTTTCTCTGTTATTTCCATGGTTAAATGATAGCACAAAATTCGCTGCAAAGCCAGCGTTTTCAATCGTTTACCGACGTTATATCATACTCAATCCGGCCACGGGACGGTGCGCCCTTGCCTGCTCAATTTGGAGCCCTTCCATAAGCCATCGGTATTGCTGCGGNGTCAGGGTTCGGACTTCGTTTTCACTGCGTGGCCACTGGTACGTGCCTTGTTCCAGCCGTTTGTAGAGAAGAATGAAGCCATCCCTCTCCCAATAGAGGCCCTTGATGCGGTCTCGCCTCCGCCCGCAAAACAGAAATAGCGTATTGGTGAATGGGTCGAGCTGAAATTGCTGCTGCACCATGCTGGCAAGCCCGTCAATCCCTTTGCGCAGATCTGTATACCCGCAGGCAATGTAAACTCGGTCGGCTCCAGTGAAGTCATTCAGCATGATTTCAGCGCTTGGCAAAGGGCCTTCACCACGCTGGCATCTGCTCCGGAATAGAGATCCACTTTGGCTTTTCCAACGCGAATGCTGGCAACTATTTCCGCTTGTTTAAATGGTTGTGCAGGCAGTGCCGGTACTTCTGCAAAGGTCGTAGCCGACAGTGATGGAGTCTGGCTGTGCATAGGAACAAGTTCATTCGTTGCCGCAGCCAGGATTTCTTTTTCCCAACGATAATAGCTCTTCTGGTTTACTTGATTTTCTATGCACCACCTCCTGACACTCATCCCGCTGCTGCGGCAGGCAGTGATTTGCTCCTTCCACTGTTCCAGCTTTACCTGATGCTTTAATTCCTCTGCGCCCAACTCAGACACCCCCGAAAATGTGAATTCTCGAGAAATCTTTAGACTTCTCGAGAACATTATCTCACATCTTCTGCGTGTTTTTAATCCGCTGGTTCGCTTTACGCTTACGAAGTACCAAGGCCGAGGGCTGAAGTATCATAAAAATGAGAAGAACCGCATGTACAAGTACGAACACTTGTACATGCTGTTCTGTTTCAGAAGGCAAACCCACTGTAGGAACGGAAACAGATTCTGAACTGCCCCAGTGGCAATCAGCCGCTCTCATGATGGTACAAAGAATGTTTTTTCATCCAGCAGTCTATCTGCAAGCACGGGGATAAATCGCCAAACAGCAATGCCCCGAACCACATCGTTTTTATATCCCGCTGGATATTCGCAGGAAAGCAGCGGATGCATTTCCTATCTTCCGACGCGCAGCGGATTGCCAGCCATTTTGTGGTTATTGATCATTGCCCGGCTTATGCCTGCTGGCGGACTGTTTTTTATGATTGCGCCCTTCTCCGTCGCTGGCGCTCTGCGCCGCAGTAGGCCCGCCTTTTGTCTTTTGTTCGCGAACCTCTTTCGGATCAATCTGGCTGTCTTTTGCCATACCATCACCCCTGAATTAGGATTTGCCGTGAGCCGCGCATTATTCCGGATGGATGTCAAATACTAAATTTGGGGTGATGGTATGACAAAAGGCAATGCCTTATTTGAGGAGATCGAGCAGCATCTGCTTTTTGATGAAAAACCGTCCCATTTTTTATCGGGTCTCGCCGACACTCCCGCGCTCGGTGAGTATCCGTTCAGCATGCTGGAACGGCTTAAGACCACGCCGCAATCCCCCCAGTACCATCCGGAGGGCAGTGTCTGGAATCATACGCTGCTGGTAGTGGACGAGGCCGCTAAAGTTCGGGACAAAAGCAGCGATCTCCGTGCTTTTATGTGGGCCGCGCTGTTGCACGACATTGGGAAGCCCGCCACAACCGTTCGCAGAAAAAGCAGAATCACATCCTATGACCACGACAAAGCCGGTGTGCCGCTCGCCATTGAGTTTCTGAGCAGTTTCACAGCGGACGCGGAATTCATTCAGCGGGTGACCCGTCTGATTCGGTATCATATGCAGATTCTGTTTGTGGTGAGGGATCTGCCCTTTGCCGATGTGGAGGGTATGCTGCGGGAGACAGATATCCGGGAGGTTGCCCTGTTGGGTCTTTGCGATCGGCTAGGCCGAACAGGGGCCGACCGGCAGCGCGAGGAGGAAAACATCCGCAGCTTTTTGAACATGTGCGATACGCGGTCGGAACGTGCGCGTTGTGAAACCGAGGCCGGGAAGCCGCGCGGGCGGCGGAATCCAACCCGGCATTGAGTGGGTCCGCACCCGCCCCGCCGGCAGACCAGCAGAGATAACCTCCGACTGCGGCATGAGAACAGGGACGAAGATGAACTTTATCCGTCCGCGTTTCGGTAGATTCTGCAAAATTCTGCGACCTGCTGATCGAGCAAAGTCAGCGCTGTGCTTTCTTTCTCAGGCTCTCCCATATATTTAATGAGCAGAAAGAAAATAGGAGAATAGAAATTTATCGCCATGACCTGTGGGTCAGCGGAATGAAAATACCCCTGTCGGGTCATCTCACGAAACAGCTCCGTCTGATATGTGATGCTTTCTTCCATAAAGATCCTCTGGTATACCGCATAGATCTCCGGCGAATGGTATTGTTCCATCATCGCCATTTTCCAAAAGCGAGAAACAAACGCATCTTTCAGATAAAACAGGAAAATCTGTCTGCTCAGAGCGCGGAGATCGTCAACGGTCAAATTTCCATATGCGCTCGCCTCTGCCTCACAGTCCTGTCCCAAGGGCAGCCCCACTTGAAAGGACAGTCCGGACATGCGGTTTTGCATTTCTGTCACAATGGTGTCAAAGATATCCTTTTTGCTCTTGAAGTGCTTATACAGCGAGCTGTCCTTGATCCCCACCGCAGCCGCGATGTTCTTGACGCTGGTTCCCTTATAGCCTCTTGTGGAGAACAGTGTCAGCGCTTCATCGGCAATTCTCTCTTTGGTTGTCATGTCGGCTCCTTCACCAGAAGTCTGACCCGCTCCTCCTGTTCAAAGAGAACGCAGCCACCGCTGTGTTCCTGCATCAGATTTCCCTGCTGCTGCAACGCCTGAAATAGAGGCGAACGCAGGGCCTCCCGCAAAGACGTGTCGACCACGCTGATGTCCGAATACGGAGAAAACGGACAGGGTTCCGCGCCTCCGGCGGCATTGATATGAAAAAACCCCCGACCGGCTGCCAGACACCCTCCCGAAGCTTTTTCGTCTCCCGGGAAAGAAACCATCAGCAGATCTGAGAGTCTCTCCCTGGCGTCGTCCAGCCTCTGCGCCATTATGGTTCTGGCTTCGTCATCCAATGCCAGGTCGGCAGACTGATGGTCAATGGGGACATATTCTACATAAATAATCGCTTTGCAGCCGCTGATACACAATTCATGGATAAAAGAATCCGACAAAACCTCGACCATATTCTCCGTTGTCACCGTCACGGAAGCGCCGAACAGCAGTCCCCTTTTATGTAATTCCTGCATGGCGGTGTGCAGACGCTGATAAATTCCTGCACCGCGCCGGGCATCCGTCGTCTCCTGTTTCCCCTCAATGCTTACAATCGGAATTAAATTCCGGTTCTTATCCAGCAGCTCCAGATAGTCCCGGTCAATCAGCGTTCCGTTGGTAAATACCGGGAACAGAATGCCGGAATGCGCTCCGGCTATTGTCAGCACATCCCGCCGAACAAAGGGTTCGCCCCCGGCCAGCAGGATAAATTCGATGCCTACTTCTTCCGCCTGCTGAAAAATGCTCCCCCACTGTTCTGCCTCTAAACGCTGCGGAGCAGCTCCGGCAGGATCCCGGTCATAGCAGCTGTGATTGGCTCTTGCATAGCAGCCTTTGCAGTGCAGGTTGCACTGTGTGGTGATACTTGCAATCAGGAACGGCGGAATATGCTGTCCGCCCTCCTGCGCTGCCTGTCGCAGTCTGCCGGCCCGTCTGCTCTGTATGGCATGTTTCGCCATACAGCAGCTCTCTTTCGGGTTATTTAAAGTCGCTTTCAAAATGCCTGATACAATATTTTCCACTCCGTCGGTTAAGTACGATTCAAGATTGAATGCTGTGTTCAAGATTGACGCCTCCTTGCAATCAAAAGCTAGTGAACGCTAGCTTGTCAAGACCGAACAGCAAGAAGAGACTGAATTTTATCCGTGTAGTTCCATCGGAGAGTGGATCCCCCCACCGGCCGGAATCAGTATATAGGCAACGGAGCCCCTTCACCATGCCTGAATGGTTTTTGCCCCCAGCAAGGTTTGAAACGCAATCGTGGCTGCACAGCAGAAACACAGAGCTGTACACAGTACCAAACACAATGTAAAGGCGCCCGGTTTCCTTCTTATGTTTCTTCTTCCTCAAATTCTCCCGGCAGCGGCCGGCTATCGGCAGAACCGCGGATATTTCCCGCGCTGTCAATCAGAAAGGACACGCTTTCATGGAACCTTCGTTTTGAAAATCTGCTCCGAACGGCATCGGTGAACAGTACCTTACAGTCGGCGTCAGACAACATGGACAGAATCTCTTCACTGGGGCAGTCGTCGGTCCTGTCGTTGGACACGGAAATGACCGCATATTCCGGGGACAGCTCACCCAGAAGCTTTGGGGTCAGGGAATCCCTGTGCCCGTGGTGGGGCAATTTTATCATGTCGCATTTCGTGATGGGGTTGCCAGCCCAATCAACGCCGCAGGCGTCTCCCGGCAGATCGATCACCCGTTTTCCGTACAGAAGCCGGACTCGGATGCTGGTGTTGTTGATGAAATGATCCAGCTCCTCCAGCTCTCCCCCATCCGGGTTCCCCTCCAGCGCATGATCGAAAATCTCCCTCTGGCGGGACAGCAGCCCCGCCTTTCCGGGAGAAATCTGCATGCAGAGATTCCCCCCCGGAAACGGATGTACCAGTGCATCATGTCCGATATATCGGAATCTTGTCCCCATTTTCTCCATCCGGCAGAGCGCCTGCACAAAAACGCCGATGGACTGCAGAAGGCAGTTCGCTCCGTTGGAAAAGCCAGCATTGCCTGGCAGGACGGGTTTCCAGAGCGCTCTGTCGGGGAGATAGTTTGCCCACAGCTCCCTCACGGTGATTCCGGGCAGAAGCGACGCTAAGCCGCCGGTGTGATCGAGGTGCAGATGGGATACCACGAGAAGATCAATACAGCGGATTCCCTGCCGTTTCAGGAATTGGCTTGCAGAGATTCTTTTCGAACCGGGATAAGGTTCGCCGACGGACAAATCGCCACTGTCGATCAGCATCGAATACCGGGTGCCGTTTTCAAGCAGTTCCTGTACAAACACCGCATCCCCATAGCCGACGTTGATGAAGTCCAGCTTTAGCATGCGTTATCCCTCATCTCGCAAAAGATGCATCTTTGCCTGATCCAAAACCATTCTGACGCTGCCGCTTTTTGCTCCAGCCATACTGGGATTGGAGTCGTCGATGATAAATGTCTGCTGGCCGGCACGCACCCAATACCGGATGACCCGTCCAAGGAAACTGCTGTTTGTGATGGTGCCCTGTAAAAAGGAACCATCCTCCACCGTCTCGGTGTCTCCGGCGATTCGGATGCCCTCCGGGCGGACGGTCAGCGCGACCTTATCCCCCGGGGCCAACTGCAGTTCCGTGCTTCCCTTCAGAGGATGCCCGTCATATTCCACCACAAATTGGCCGTCAGCGCAGGATTTCACCGTGGACTCCAGAAAATTGACCGTACCGACAAAATCCGCGACAAAGCGATTGGCCGGTTTGAAGTAAATTTCCCACGGAGAGCCGTACTGCTCGACGACACCGTGCCGCATGACGGCGATCCTGTCCGACATGGACAAAGCCTCATCCTGGTCATGTGTGACATAAATGGCGGTGATCTTGAACTTCTGCTGAATTTGACGCAGCTCCGTGCGGACCTCCACGCGCAGCTTGGCGTCCAGGTTCGACAGCGGTTCGTCCAGCAGCAGAATCTCCTGCCCCATGATCAGTGCTCTGGCAAAGGCCACCCGCTGCTGCTGCCCGCCGGACATTTCTTTCGGGAATCTCCCCTCCAGGCCCGTCAGATTAAACATCTCCAGCATATCCGCAACCTTCCGGCTGATCTCCTCTTTCGGCAGCTTTTTCAGCCGCAGGCCGTAGGAGATATTCTCATAGACGGTCATATGGGGAAACAGGGCGTACTCCTGAAAGACCAGCGGGGTATTCCGTTTATAGGGAGGCAGCCCGTTCATTCGGTTGCCGTCGATGATCACATCGCCCTCATCCGGCTCCGAGAAGCCGGCGATCTGGCGCATCAGCGTCGTCTTGCCGCAGCCCGACGGGCCAAGCAATGTCACGAACGTTCCCTTGGGGATGGTCAGCGAGACGTGATCCAGCGCGGTGAACTTTCCAAACCGCTTTACGATATGATTCAATTGGATGTACGCATCCGCTTGCTTTTCCATACGGTTTCCCTCCATCACAGCACCAGTTTGATGCCTTGCTTACCGAGTACATACTGCGCGATCTTCAGCACAGAAAATGCAATCGCAATCAGAACGGCAGTAAAGGCCGCCGCTTTCCCCCACATGCCGGCGTTGACCAGATTCATCACCGAGATTGTCCCGACTGATGTGGACGGGCCGTAGAGGAAAATCACAACGCTCAGACAAGTTACGGACCGAAGAAACGACAGAACAAACCCGGACAGGAACGGAGCTTTCAGCAGGGGCATGATGATGTCTTTAAAGGACTGAAAGCTGTTGGCCCCGAGATTCAAAGCCGCATCCTCCACGGAATTTCCAATCTGCTGCAGCCCCGCGGTTGCGGATTGATAACAGGTGGGGATATTCCAGAACAGCAGGGCCATGATCATGATGAAGCTGGTTCCGCTCCACTGGAACGGCTTGGCATTGAATGCCATGGAAAAGCCAATGCCCAGAAAGATCCCCGGAATGGCGCCGGGGAGGATCGCCAGAAAATCCAGAAAGCGGTTCACTCCCACCTGCTTTTTCTGCACGATATATGCCAGAATCATTGCCAGAAACGCGGCGCCCACGGAGGAGAGAAACCCGTACTCAATGGAGTGCCAGATCTGTATGCCTTTCGCCCAGACATAGGACAGGTTATCCAGCGTGAGCGACCAGTCATATCCCCAGGTTTTTGCAAAAGCGCCGTACAGCAGCGTGCCGTAGACCAGCAAAATGAAGAGGGAGATCAGCATGGTCAATCCCCACAGCGTCCACTTAACCCATTTGGATAGCGGGAACGGATTCAGGGAAATCTCTTTGCCCGTAATCGTGACAAAAGACCGTTTGCCCACCCAGTAGTTCTTCACTAAAAACAAAACCAGTGCGGGAACCAGCAGTGCAACCGCAAGAACCGCGGCCATGGACATGTCATACCAACCCGAAATCTGCATGTAGGATTCGGTAGCAAGCAGTGCCAGGTCGCCACCGATAATCATGGGGTTTCCGAAGTCCGTCAATACGCTGATCGCGGCTATCAGAGCGCCGCCCGCCACACCGGGACGGCACAGCGGCCAGAAAACGTCCCGAAAGACCTCCCAGCGCGTGGCGCCCATGTTATATGCCGCATACTCCAGGTTTGGGGAAATGGCTCCCATCACCCCGTAGATCACAGAGTAGGCATAGGGGAAAAAGGTCACCGTCTGGACGATCCAGAGACCAATCCGCCCGTAAATGTCAATACGGATGCCCAGGAGCACACTGGTGATGATTCCGTTTACCCCAAACAGCAGGATGTAACTCAGCGCGATAATGAACGGCGGGGATACAATGGGGAGCAATGCGATAAACCGGAACAGTCCCTTGCAGGGTACGTCCAGCCGGACATTTACATAGGCAAACAAAAAAGCCACCATCGTACAGGTGATCGTGGAGAGCACGGTCATCATCAGGCTGTTTTTAATGGCGCTGAGCCACCGCCCTTTTGAAAAGAGCTGCGCATATTCCCCTGCGGTAGGGACAGCGATGACCTTGATTACCGGATACACGACAAAAAAACAAACCATGGCAATGATTGCTATGATCACAATCAAAACAATCGGCTCATTTTTCAGGCGCTTGAGTTCTTTCCAGGATTCGCTGGCTGCTCCCTTTGCCATTCTATCTCCTGCCTTTCTCTGTGATGTAGTTAGAGGGAACGCCCGCCGTGTGAACAGGCGTTCCCTCCGGATCAAGCGGGTCAGTTCGCGCGCTTGGAGATGATTTCAGACTCGAACTTGGTCTGAACGTCCTTTTTCATGTCGGCAGCCTTCTGACGGTCATAGTCGACCAGGCTCAGTTCGGACAGCTTGGGGAGTCCCTCGGGAGACGCCACGTCATCCCGCACAGAATACCGGTAAGAGATGGAGGTATTCAGCTTCTGGATCTCCGGCGTCAGCAGCCAGTCAATGAACTTTTGCGCATTTTCCTCATTTTTGGCTCCGGCAATCACAGCCGCTCCGCCGATTTCAAACGCTGTGTCCGTGGGAATAATGATCTCCATGGGATATCCCTGCTGTTTGATTTTAAAGGAGTCATGCGCCCAGGCGATCGATGTGATAAACTCGCCGGTGGCAACCGGGCTGATAACGCCGCCGGCTGCTTCATAATAGTGATGCACATTGGCGTCCAGTGCCTTCAGATACTCCCAGGCCTTGTCTTCGCCCAGCCGGAAAATCTGACAGGCCGTGAAAATGTAGGCACCGCCGGCTGTGGAGGGATTCGCCCACACAAGAACATCTTTATAGCGGGAATCCAGAAGATCGTCCCAGGTCTTGGGGCGCTCCAGCCCCTTGGGTGCAAGCTCTTTGTCAAACCGGTCGGTGTTGAGGATAATGCACTGAACACCCATATACCACCCCTGCCAGCAGTGGTCGGTATCGCTGAACATGGCGTCCAGATCGTCGTTGTTGGGCGAGTCATACGCGGCCAGCGCGCCGGCATCCTTCAGTGAACCGTACAGGTCAACGGAACCGCCCACCACCACATCTGCCTGCGGATTGTCCTTTTCAGCCTGAACACGGGCGGTGGCATCCCCGCCGCTGAGGGTTATGTACTCAATGTCAATTCCAGTGTCTTTTTTGAACTGTTGGGAAAGCGTTACCATGTCGTCGTCATTCAGAGCAGAATAAACGACCAGTTTCCCGCTGCCGCCTGTGCTTTTGGAGGAGCCGCTGGAGGAGATGCCGGAAACGGAGGCGGAAGAGGAGCCCGCCGTATTGCCGCAGCCTGTCAGAATTGCAAGAGCCATGATCGCCGCGAGAACGATGCTGAGTACCTTTCTCATCTTTCATCTTTCCTTTCTTACCACTGTCAAAAAATTTACCGTGTGCTGTCTTCCCTTACACAGTACATCCTTTATTGGAACGTGTCAATAATTATGCAAAGACTAATGGCCAAAATAATTGCAATTTTTTTGTGCATTATCTCTTATATTCATCAATACGCCATATGATTGCCTGATAAATTTGTACAATAATACATTGCATATAAATTGGAACCTTTCATTCCACGAAAGATATTGCAGGACTTTAAGGAACGAGGTAAAATAAGGTCAATTTCAAACAGATAGAGGCGACGCAAATGGTTACCATCAACGATATTGCAAAGGCTTCCGGTGTTTCGCACGGAACGGTATCGAACGTCTTGAATAACCGCGGGAACGTCAGCGTTGAGAAAATCCGTCTCGTGGAGGAAACCGCCCAGAAACTGGGCTATCGAATCAACGCTAAGGCGCAGGTCCTTCGGCAGGGAAGCAGCAAGGCAATTGCCGTCATTCTTCCCAACGTAACCAGCGCTCAATATGCGCAGCTGTACGAGGTTCTGCAAAAAGAATTCCTTGCGCTCGGGTATTCCGTCAGTCTGTATCTGACGCGCTCAACGGAGGCAGATGAGGGAGACGCACTGCGGAATGCTCTGGCGACGCGCGTTTCTGCGATCATCGCTTCACCGTGCTCCGAGGATGCCCGGCTCCTCTACAGCAGAGAGGCGCTGAATACCCCCGTATATTTCATCAATCGCCCGGATATCAACTATGCGTTGGCGACCTCCGCAGGCTTTGACTTTTTTTCTGCGGGGCAGGAAATCGGAAGCTATTTGATCGCAAAGGAAGCCAGGACTGTCGGACTGTTTACGCTGCCGTCGAATATCCATGCCGCGCAGCAGCTGAAGCTGGGCCTCGAAACGGTGTTTTACGGAATGGAGCTTCCCATGAAAACCGTTGCCTGCGCCGACAATCATACGGCAATCGCCGCATTTGATCTCTTTGACCCGGACTGCTCGTATGACTTTATTGTTTGCATGGACGCGGTCCGAAGGGATTCGGTTCTGGCAGCCCACTCTTATGCCAGCCAGTACCCCTGCCCGCCCATTGTCACCATCGGGACGAGGAAAGCCGTGTCCTCCTGCAATGAAGTGATGTATGAGATGGACTATCAGCAGATGGCCCGTCAAATTGTGGGTGCTGTGGTTGACCGGCTGGAAAATGGCAAGCCGGCGCCGAAGGAAATCAAGCTTCCAAGCTCCGGCTTCCAAAAGGAGGTCCGGCCTTTTCCCCACGCGCAGCAGCTGAACTTTCTGACGGTGGCGTCTCCGGCCTCCGTGGCCCTGAAACGCCTCCTCCCCCATTTTAAAAAAGAAACCGGCATCGACATCCGGATGACGGTTTTGAGTCTGGACGATTTATATGATGTCTGTTCCTCGCAGGAAGCCTGTTCCCAGTACGACCTGATCCGGACTGATATGGCGTGGATGGGCGAGCTGGCCGCAAAAATTTACCAGCCTCTCGGGCAAATCAGCTATCCCTGGGAGCAGATTAAAGAGAAGCTGATGCCGGTCTTCCTGCAGGACTATATCTCTGTGCTTGGCGAGGAGTATTGCCTCCCGTATGATCCCAGTACTCAGATTCTGTTTTATCGTAAGGATTTGCTGGAGCATCCGATTTGTCAGCGGATGTTTTACGAGCAGTGCAAACGAAAGCTGACGGTTCCCCAGACGTTTGAGGAGTATAACCAAGTGGCGCGCTTTTTTACCCGCAGGTTCAATTCCCACTCTCCTGTCAATTTCGGCTCAACAGTGGCGGTCGGAAACGCGGTTGTCAGTCCCAGTGAATACATGCCCCGCCTGTTTGGCTTCGGCGGTCACATTCTGGACGGCGACGAATCTATCGATCTGAATACGCCCGAAGCGCTACTGGCGCTGAAAAATTATATGGAGACCTACGAGTACTCAGATAAAACCATCCACAGCTGGTGGAAGAGTGCGTTGGAGGGCTTTGCCAACGGATCGGCGGCGATGACTGTGGTGTTCATGAACCACGCTTCCGACATCATCAACTCCAAAATGTCCTCCATTGCCGGAAAAATCGGATTTTCCACCGTCCCCGGCGGAAAGCCTCTGATTGGCGGCGGCGTGATCGGCATCACAAAAGCCTGCAGAAGCACGGAGGCCGCCTGCAGATTTTATGAGTGGCTGTACAGCGATCAGGTGGCGAGCGCACTGACCATGCTGGGCGGCCTGTCTCCGTGCAGGTCGGTTTATCAGCACTGGGATATTCTGGAACAGTATCCCTGGCTGTCGGCCGCTGCCAAGAGTTTTCCAATCGGACAGCGGCGCATCTGCAGCAAGCAATACGCCAATTTCAGTGAGAAACGGCTGGAAAAGCTGCTGAGTATTGAAATCAAGAACGCCGTAATCGGAATTCTCTCCCCCGAAGAAGCTCTGCGCAGGGCGCAGGCCAATTGTGAAACAACTTTTATTCACGTATAGTTTCAGTGTCCAACGGAGAGGATTCAGGTCGAGAGAGATATTTTGGAAGCGCAAAACTCCGGCCTCCCATCAAGCATACTCAGGCGCGGAAAGTCAGCATAACACTCCCCAGAGCTGTAATTGAAATATAATTAATAAATAACCGCCAATTTTCTCCCGATTCTGTGGTATAATAAATATTAATCAGGCTTTTTGCGTAATGCAGGGGCTATGTATTTTCCAAACAAACACAGTGGCTTACGGAGAAAGGGGGCTGTTTAATTGCAGCAAAGTAAAGAGGTACAAGTTGGAATCGGGTTTGCAACGGGGCGCAAAAGCTTTCAGAGAATATTGAAAACCAATATCTATAACTGGCGTGAAAGTGGAGTAACCCAAGAGAAGGATATCCGCATCAACCTTCTCGCCGCATATGATCTGAAATATTCAAACACAAGGCGTACAGACTATACGAACGTCAGCAAAAAGCTCCTGGATTTGATCGATGATACCTACTTTATCGGCAGAACGGAAACTCAAACGGAAATCGACTATTTAGTTGAGAATCATGTGGTTACCAGAGAGGAAGGGCGGCTGGTTTTTGCCAGCGGATATGCCGGAAAACGCAACATTCTGCTGTATACCGCACTAAAAAATCACATGGACTACCTTCTTTTCCTGGATGACGACGAGTATCCAATGGCTGTAACCAATACCCGGTCCTCCGCCATTTGGGGCGGTCAGCATGTGTTGGTCACCCATTTGAAGAATATTGAGCAGGCGGATATTACAAATGGACATCACTGCGGCTATGTCTCCCCCATTCCGTACATTCAGTTTAACGATACTATGAAGGAGCAAGATTTTCGCTTGTTCATAGAAGCAATCAGCAACGATATTGTCAACTGGGACACCATTCGCTCGGTGATGAACAACGGTGGAGTTACCTATGCTGATACCAAGATTTTGGTGAGCGATCGTGCAGAGGAGGTTCCGGAGATAAACAACACGAAGTTTATATCCGGAGCAAATCTGTGTATTAATTTGACAAAACCGGATCGGGTAAGCCCATTCTACAATCCACCCGGCGCACGGGGCGAAGATACTTTTTTAAGCACCTGTCTGGGCCAGCGAAAGGTATTACGCGTGCCGTGCTATACCTTTCATGACGGGTTTTCTACGTACCACCATTTGATGGATGGGGTTCTCCCCATTAAGCTCAAGTATATCCAGGCCGATTCAGAACCGATTATCACACGGTTTTATCTTGCCTGCATTGGATGGATACGATATAAACCTCTTTTGCTCTATATCACGCAGAGAGAGCACTATGAAGAAATTATCGACCAGATGCGCAGCAGCCTCGCTGCCACGCTCCCCAAGGTATGCGCATATTTTGGAAACGAGGCGTTTATGAACGTCTCCTCGGAGCTGGAGCGCTATCACAAAAATGTAAAAAAGCATTATCAAAAGTATATTGAAGTCCAGCAGGTCTGGTCAAAAATCAGCGGTTTTCTATCTGAATTGCCAGCAAGTGAATAAGGATTGTGTATGCAGCGGCGTACATGTCGCCGCTGGCCGCTATAGGCCCCGCCCTCCTCCTTGGGGTCGTCAGTGCCCTGTGCGGCCAGGTGCTGGGTGCCGCAGGAGCCGTGGCATTTAATAAATAACCAGCAGGGCGGTCCATCGCACGATGAACCGCCCTGCTGAATCGCCCTTGCAGGGGAATACCGCCCAGGTATGCGCCGAGATCGCCTTCGTGACAAAACCCTCGGGTACCCTCATGGCGGGGTTAAAGTTATCGGCAATGAGATATTCAAATGCATTGCCCTTCATGGCTTCGTCATAGCAGATGCCGTACATTCCCGCTCGACGGAGTACAAGCCTCACAGCTGGATTGCCTGAAAAGTGAACACTTGAACTAGCATGTCGCCGATTTATTGTTTGATCAGACCTTTTACCTGGCCTTCCTGTACCGCCAGCATCCGGGAGGAAACGCCGAGCTTTCCGAAAATGCTGAGCACATGCGTTTTAACCGTGGCCTGTGAGATGCAAAGCTTATCTGCAATTTCCCTGTTCGTTATGCCGAGAGAGAGCTCATTCAAAACCTCAAGTTCCCGCGCCGAAAGAATATCCGGCTCTCTTTGAGTCGCCGGCGTGTGGCCGCAGGCTTTCAAAATGTCATCCAGAAACGAAGTCTCCTTCGCGTCCATTATATTCTTTCCGGCAGCTGCGGATACAAGCTCCTGCAGCTGCGGCAGAAGGACCCGCCGGTCAAGATAAAACGGCATGAGAATGCGATTTTCCTGTGCATAATGGACCGTCTCCCGCAGTAGATTCATGATCTCGCGTTTTCTGCCGGTCCCGTCGGATTTTGTCAGCATGCAAATCTTCTGCAATCCCGCTTCGACCAAGCGGAGTTTGTTTGAATGGAGGCGGGAAAACGTAAGAATCTCGTCCGTTTCCCGTAATGCCTCCGCTGTTTCTCCCTTCCGGAAGAGAAGCCTTGCACGTAAAAGCCTCATAAACAGCTGGCATTGATAGCTTTCGGTGGATTCCAGCTCTTTTAAAAACTGATCGGCAAGGTCCGGGCGGAGTTTATCCGCGCAGTCAAGCTCATGAATCAGCCTCCCCATGGTGAGCACGCTGAAGGACGGATACTCCGTCCGAATCCCTTCGACATAAGCCGCGCCCGCCTCATCATCTCCGGTTAAAAATCTCATCTCCGCCTCATGATGCAGGAGCGTTAGATCCGTAATGTCAATATGGCTGTGCTGCGAATCCAGGAGGTCTTTGACTTTTTTCAGTATTTCGTCCGCCCTGTCCAACTCCATCCGCCGCATATAGACCCCCACCAGACCGAAATAGTAATTGGACCCGTACCAGGACATCATAGACGGCGAATCAAGAAGCTTTCGCGATTTATCATAGCAAAGCAGGCTGTCGTTCAGACGGCCTGTTTCCTCGTAAACCTGTGCAAGCTCGTTACACGCGAAGAAATCCACGAAACTATTAATGCCGGCACACGTCTGAATGGCTTGTTCCACACAGTTTTGCGCTTCCTCGTACTGCGTCAGCTCCACAAGCGCCACCGCATTTCCGATCAGCACCATCGCCTTTACCACGGGCCCGAAATGCAGACGGTCAATCTGTTCTGCGGTCAGCGCGTGATATCCGGGCAAAATGCAGCCGCTCTTTGTAATATAAGTCTCGGCATACTGTACTGCGCTGAAAATGTCCGAATTCCCGTAATTCTCCTTAAATTGTTCAAACAGAATACGGCATCTGTCCATATTCAGATTCCCCATATTGAATAAGAAGCACTGGGCGGCAAGATCTGCGTCCTCTATCAGAATGTCTACCGGCACCTTGTCCAGGTACCCCCATGCTTCAATGCGTCCGCCTGTTGCCCGGGCCACCCGCATTACATTGCCGTAATCCGCCGCCGCGCAGTATTCCCGAAGGGCCTCCTCATCGTCGCCGCGCTGCTCAAAGGCCGCCGCGGCCTTTGTATACAGCTCCCGCCTTTCTTCCTCCGGAAGGCGCTGAAACTGTTGGGACAGGTAATCCAGCAGAATGTTGTGATACCTGTACACGCCGCCATCTTCATCAATGCAGATGATAAAAAGGTTTTTGCTGACCAGCGCTTCCATCATCCGATCAAAATCAGCCCTTGTAAAATCCCGAAATATTGAAGAGCAGATTTCTGCATCAAAATATGATAAAAATCCGGTTTTAATCAGAAATTCTTTTTCATTCGGCGTCAAAGATTCGATTATTTCGCGGGTTAGATATTCCGCGGCAATTCCTCCGCCGGCACGAAGCAGCTGCCCGAATTTGCCGGAAGCTCCAGTCGCAGCCGCAAGCTGAAGCCCGCCGATCCAACCTTCCGCATAGGTATTGAGCCTGACAAGCTCCTCGTCGCATTCTTTCAGCTTAAGTGTCTGCTTCAGAAAGGCCATTCCTTCCTCGGGTGTGAGCTGCATCTGCTTTCCATCGATAAAGAGCAGTCTTCCGGACATTGCGAGAGGGCCCAGGTAGACCGGCGGGTCCTCTCGCGACAGCATAAAAAAGTGGAAATTTGGCGGCATGGCTCCAATGAAAAATTCAAATGTCCGTATTAAAGCCGCATCGCTGATACAGTGGACATCGTCCAGTACCATATAGCAGTCCCGGTCGCCCGCAAGCCGGTTGATCAGCAGCGTCAGAATATACTCCATATGCGAGGTGTCCGGATTTGAGCGCATCAGGGTCAGAAATTCTTCGCCGTCGTCCCAAAACGCGCTCACAGCCGCGGTAAAATAGAGCCAGAAGGTATAGACATTCGTGTTGGACGCATCCAGCGATACCCAGCAAACGTTCTCAAGTGCAGTTTCCCGGATGAACGAGGAAAGCAGCGTTGTCTTCCCGGTTCCCGCGCCGCCGCGCACAAAAATCACGCCCATTTCGGCGCATAAATCAAGCTCTCCAAAGAGTGCTCTGCGCACGACATAGTTTTTCCGCGGCGCCGGGATTTTCAATTTTGTCGAGAGAAGCAGGGTATCAGACGAAAACTCCATATAAGTCACCTTGATCGGTTGTTTCAATTTGTTTTATTTTATTACCATCTAATTCTAATAGCAAGCTGCGATCTGTCGATTATAGGCATTTCACATATTTTTTTTGCAAGACAATGACGGAAAAAGCAAACATGGCCAGCGCGAACACAACGGGATACATGATGGAACCAATGTGTTCTGCGGCACTGCCGTTTTGCAGAAAAGCCGCAAAATCCATGAACTCCTTTTGCGGCAGCACCTTTATGATGCCGTCAAGAATTGTATTATTTTCACTGATGGAATAGAAGCTTCCGGCAAGAATTGACGACAGCACCGTAATCGAATTTCCAAGCATGTTTGCGTTGTCCGGTTTTTTGATCATCGTGTTTAAAAGCAGGGCGAACGAAATTCCCAGGAAAGAAAGCGCAGCCATCAGTCCCGCGTATTGCAGAAGCGAAAAACCGACATCCCATCCCAAGAGCTTTAAAACAATCAGCAGTATATATTCCGGCAGGAGCATTGACAGGCAGTATACACAGTGGGCACAGAGATACCAGCCAAACGAGGCCGGTGCTGCGGCAATACGATGAAGCTGCCCCTGCTCCTTGTCGTCAGCGAATGTGAAAAGATTAAAGAAGGCAATCATAAGTACGAACATCATCATAAAACCAATAATATTTACGCCGGCACCCCGCTCGGTTGTGAAGCCCGAAACATCGGCGTCCGGATTTTTGAGCAACAGAAGCAGCATATTTTTGAACCCATCGCTTCGCAGCGTTTCGATGTGATAGCTCCCGTTGCCGTCCGCCGTCACGAAAGCGTCGTACTTTTGCTGCACGAGGCTGGATTGGGGCGGTTTTTCCGACAATACGGTTATGGCAAGAACCTTCGAGCTTTGCGGCGCTGTCTCAGTCTCGCTCTGCGGGATATAGACGACGTGCGCCTTCACCTGCTGAGTGCCGGTTATATAGACGGCAAAGATGACGGCGGCAAGCGTACACACCGTAAAGACAGCTACTAAACCAAGCCGCGGAATAAGACGCAGATAGTCGTTTTTAAGCACGGCAAAAAGAGTTTTCATAGATAATCCTCCGTTCTGAAGAAGAGGCGGCAGCCCCAGATCAGGCCCGCCGAAATGACAGACGCTCCGATAAACACCGGCCAGAACAATGTAAGGCTGTTGTCGCAGCAAAGCGCAAAGAACGCGTCGTTCAGCCATTTGACGGGTGAAAGCTTCGAGACCATGGCAAGTGCGCTGCCCATCCCGTCAAGCGAAAAGAAAGTTCCGCCCAAAATGCAAAGCAGGCTCACGGTCAGGCTCAGCAAAGTGCTGGTGGTCTCCTCACAGTGGAATACGCAGCAGAAGAACGTCCCCAGGGAAACCGCCGCGAATTCAACCGGTGCCATGAGCAGAAGGAATAGAGCCGGCCGACTTCCCAGCGTAATATGAAGCAGCGGACATAGTGTGACAATCAGCAAAACGTGAAGTGCGTAGTCAAAGACAAAGGACGCCAGCGCCTTTGAAAAGTAAATGGAGAAGCTGCCAGCAGGTGAGTAGATAATCCGGAGGTTCGGACGCTTGATATCCCGCTCCAAAAAGCAGTTGGACGCCGTCATAGCGCCGTTCAGGATGCCGTAAATCAGCATGGTAACTGCATAATACTGATAAGCCTCCTTTGGCGCAGCGTAATTACCGCTGGTCAGAAACCCCATAATCAGGATAAGCAGCACGGCAAACACCGTATTGTAGCCGACAAGCACCGGATTTTTGAAAAGATTTCTTAAATCCATTTTGAACACCGAGAAAAACCGTCTCATATCCATCCCCCTCAGTCTCGGAGCTTGCGGCCTGTAAGCTTCAGAAAAACCATTTCCAGGCTTGCGTTTTCGCTCGTTATATTTTTGATTTTCTCTCCGTGGTTTGAAAGCAGCGCAATGATGCGGTCCAGATTTTCAACACCTCGGATGGATGTAATTTCAATGGAGTTTTCCTCAATTTTTACCGCTTTTACGCCTTCGACGGCAAAGAACTCATCGCGCTTGATCTTTCCATTCTCCTCAATATTGATCGTATACCGCTTTTCATTCTCGATGCTCTCCTTCAGGCTCTCCTTGGTCCCTTCGGCGATGATCGCGCCGTGATCCATAATGATGATTCTCGAAGAAATCACCTCCACTTCCTCCATGTAATGTGTCGTATAGATGACCGTCATTCCTTTATCCCGCAGCTTTTTGATGGATTCCAGAATATAATTTCGGCTCTGTGGGTCAATGCCGACGGTGGGTTCGTCCATGATGACGATTTCCGGCTCATGGGCAATCGCGCAGGCGATATTGAGCCGCCGTTTCATGCCGCCCGAAAAGGTCTTTACCTTATCGTGTCTTCGGTCGTCAAGCCCAGCGAACAGAAGCGCTTTGTCAACCGCGTCCTTGAGTCCGCTTCCATGCAGGCCATAGAGGGATGCGAAGAAACTCAGATTTTGTTCCGCGCTCAGTTCCTCATAAAGAGAAATTTCCTGCGGCACGATCCCGAGCGATTGCTTGTATTTTCTCAGCTGCCGTCCGATTGGAGCACCGTTAAAGGTGATTTCACCGCTGTCGGCACCGAGCGCCGCCGTAAGAATATTGATCGTCGTTGATTTTCCCGCGCCGTTAGGACCCAGAATGCACAGGATTTCTCCGCAACGTACATCAAAACTGATTCCTTTGAGCACTTTATTGTCTTTGAAACTTTTCTCAAGATTTTTTACACTGATCAGGTTTTCCATGTTATCATCATCTCCAGTGATAATCATACGGCAACTGGCAGATAAAAAAATCAACCGTTCGGTTGATTCGAGCGGTTGATTTTGGAGAGATGCCAGGTTGATCCTTTGAATCTCCTTGAGCGTATCGGCAGAAGAAAGCAGCTTGTGCTATATCAACAAACTTATAATGGCCGTGAACTCACTTCCCATGCAGCCGATCGAGGGGATCCAAGGATTTGCCGCGCCTACGGAGCATGCACGGCAAGAACACTTACAGGCGGCGCCCGTTTTGGGCGCCGCCTGTAAATTCACTTCTAATCTTAGTTTTTTGCAGAAAGCTCGGTCATACCGAAAGAGACTCCTGCAGCTCCAGTCCCGGGTTGTGCTTGAGCAGATAGCCCACGGACCACGCTCCGCCGAATGCCACCAGATAGCGGCCCCGGAAATCCTCCAGCAGGATGGCGTCGGTGCAGAGCGACAGATCTTTCAGTTCCCCGGGGTAAGCCTGAATCAGCCGCAGATGCTCCTGGGGAAGACCTGCCATGTACAGGTCCACGCCGTACTCGTTCTTCATCCGGTATTCAAACACGTCGAACTGCAGCGTGCCCACCACGCCCACAATAACCTCTTCCAGGCCGGCATCCGGCATTTTGAAAATCTGGATAGCGCCCTCCTGCGCAATCTGCTGAGCGCCCTTGATAAACTGCTTTCGCTTCATGGTATCCTTTGCGCTGACCCGCATGAAATGCTCCGGCTCGAACGTGGGGATTCCGAAGAATTTGAATTTTTTACCCGGTACGGTCACGGTGTCCCCGATGGAGAAGATTCCCGGGTCGAACACGCCGATGATATCGCCGGCATAGGCCTCTTCAATGATCTCGCGCTCGGAGGCCATCATCTGCTGCGGCTGGCTCAGGCGCATTTTTTTGCCGCTTTGCATGTGATAGACCTCGGCATCCCGTTCAAATTTACCGGAGCAGATCCGCATGAATGCCAGACGGTCCCGATGGGCCTTGTTCATATTGGCTTGTATCTTAAACACAAAGGCGGAAAAATCCTCGCAAAACACGTCAATTTCCCCACTGTCAGACATTCTGGGCAGCGGATCGGTGGCCATTCGCAGAAACTCCTCCAGAAACGGCTCCACGCCGAAATTGGTCAGCGCCGATCCGAAGAACACCGGGCTGAGCTTTCCGGCCCGGACGGCCTCCAGATCAAACTCGCGCCCTGCGCCCAGAAGCTCAACCTCGTCCTGCAGGGTCTTCCAGCGCGCTTCGCCAATCAGTTCACCCACCGCGGGGTCGTGCAGATCACTCGCCAAAGTACCGGCTTTTCTGCCGCGGCCCTCCCCATGGAAAAACAGGATCTGCTTCTTTTCCCGATCGTAAACGCCCTGAAACTCCCTGCCGGAACCGATAGGCCAGTTGACGGCGCAGGTGTCAATACCCAGTTCCCGCTCCACTTCTTCGCAGAGCTCCAGAGGGTCCCGGGCCTCCCGGTCCATTTTGTTGATAAATGTAAAAATGGGGATGTGCCGCAGGGCGCATACCCGGAACAGTTTGCGGGTCTGCGCCTCCACGCCCTTGCTGCCGTCGATGACCATAACCGCCGAATCAGCCGCCATCAGCGTCCGGTAGGTATCCTCGGAAAAGTCCTGATGGCCCGGCGTATCCAGAATATTGATGCAATAGCCGTCATGCTGAAATTGCATCACTGAGGATGTGACGGAGATGCCGCGCTGCTTCTCGATCTCCATCCAGTCCGAGGTCGCGGCCTTCGCGCGCTTGCCCTTGACTTCACCGGCCTGGGCAATGGCGCCGCCGTAGAGCAAAAACTTTTCCGTAAGCGTCGTTTTGCCGGCGTCGGGGTGCGAGATAATCGCAAACGTGCGGCGCCGGGAGATTTCTTCTTTCAGGGCGGACATAATGTTGCCTCCTTCTACATACAGACCTGATTAATTTATCACATTTTGAGCCGATTTACAAGATTCGGCGACGGGAAAGCCGGGTTAACGTCATGGTTTTTTTGACGCTTTGGAACCACTGATTTTTGTTTTCAAGAATTTACCGGCAAGAAAGTCGGATATTCGCTCTTTTCTGAGTCAAACTATGCTTGCGATACCCAGTAAACCTCAACCGATGTATGAATGAGAAAAGGAGAAACAATTATGGCTAAGAACAGTAACATTAGTGTCCCCGAGGCTCGTGCCGCCATGGATAAGTTTAAGATGGAGGCCGCGAATGAGGTTGGCGTCAACCTGAAGCAGGGTTACAACGGTGACCTGACTTCCAAGCAGGCCGGCTCTGTCGGTGGACAGATGGTCAAAAAGATGATCGATAGCTACGAGAAGTCCCTGTAATCACAGATTTTCTCGACGGGTTCCAATTTTGGAACCCGTACATAGCGGATTTGTCGTTTTAGTTTACGGAATAAACGAAAGTCTATACGCAATGCTCCCGGGCGGGACAGCAGACCGAGTCCAAATGCGAAATCCCTGCAGCCCACGAATTCTGCCCGCGCGCTATAGAATGTAATTTGCAGAAACCCACTCGCATATTCCGGCATCCATATGGTATGGAGTGGAGAAGTCAAGAACCGTGCAGAGTGTGAATACCCAAAATCTGCAGCTTATGCGGCCAGGCCTCTGGCGGCCTGACGATATGTGGCCGGCGGCAGACCGCCGGGGTTCGCAGTATTGATTCGCTGGCGGTTATAGTAGGTCATGATGTACCGGAACACGATGCTCTTAACCTGTGCCATGGGCATCTGCTCCGTCCTGATTCGATAAAGCTTTTCCTTCTTCAGCGTCGCAAAAAAGCTCTCCATCCTGGCGTTGTCGTAGCAGCGGCCCGTACCGCTCATGCTTTGAACCGCACCGTATTGCACCAGCACCTTCCGAAATGCGGCGCTGGTGAATTGGCTGCCGCGGTCGCTGTGCAGGATCATCCCATAAGCCCCCTGTGCCTGACAGGCGGACCGGAAAGCCCGGATACACAGCTCCTTCTTCATGTTGTCATCCATGGCAAGACCGACGATCTCCCCGTTATAACAGTCCAGAACTGCTGCCAGGTACAGCTTGCCGTCCTGACATTGGATCTGCGTGATATCTGTCAGCCACTTCCGGTTAGGAGCGTCTGCGGTAAAATCCCGGTGAATCAGGTTCTCCGCTCTCTGCGCAGCCAAGTCTGCTTTTGTCAGACTGCTGGGGTGACGAGGAGCGCGATGGAGCAGGCCTCCGCGCTTCATGGCCCGCCGTACGCTGCTTCGGCTTACCGCGATACCGCGCTGTGTAAGCGCCAGGAGAATTCGGCCAACACCATAATTGTCATTGTCCGGGTTTTCTTTGTAAACCTCTCGTATTTTGACCAGAAGCAGCTGCCACGGTTTTGGCTTGCCAGCCGACTGCAAAGAGCGGTAGTACCCGGATTCACTGACTTTTACAACCCGGCACATGGTATGAATGCAGAACCGCTCACGGCGCAGTGTGATGTACTCATACAACCGCCCCGGCTTTACCGTTTCCGGTCTTTGGCGAAAAAACCCAGCGCATCCTTGAGAATCTCATTGGCTTTCCGTAGCTCCGAGATTTCCTTGATCAGCCGGCGTTCGTTCTCGGAAAGCGGCGCGTCACGGCGAATACCGCTGCCGACGAAGGCGTGGTCTCCGAAGGCCTTTCGTTTCTGCCGCCACTCCGCCAGTGAGTAGTACGGAATGCCAAGTTGTGCCGCCGCCTGCTTCACGCCGATTTCATCGGACAGCTTGACCGCTTCTTCTTTAAACTCCTTGTCATATTTGCGCATTGCAAACACCACCTTGTTCTTTTTTTGATTCTATCACATTTGGGGTGTTTACTCTCTGCACTTCTATGATATCCCTCCAGGAGTTCCTCTTGCAGGTAAAGGCAATACGAAGCAGAACAAGGTGCCTTCCATCGGGCGGATATATTCCCGATGAATCCCTGCTGGAGGATTTAGAAAGATCGAACACCAGGGTATCTCGCCCGATGCACCGTTGCCCGGCATGACCTGAGCCGGGAGCCCATGCCCATAATTCGGCACCCTGGAGAAACCTCCTCTGTGCCTCTTCATGGTTTTAGACAGCAAACCTCTCATCAAATGCCTTGATCGCACAAAAAACAGAGCCGTTGTGTCTGCTTTCGCAGGCACTTCGGCTCCGTTTTTCACGTTTTATGACGGTTGCGTGGATTCAAGCTGCTTTTAATCGTCTGCCTCAAAAATGGCCCGCATCCCCTTGTAGGTCTCGTAGCAGTCCAGCTTGGATACCACCTCGAAGGGCGCATGCATGGACAGAACGGGCACGCCCGCGTCCAAAGTGGTGATGTTCCGGTTCGCCATATACATGGCCACGGTGCCGCCGCCGCCGGCGTCCACCTTGCCCAGCTCCGAAATCTGCCAGATCACATCTGCGGCGTCGAACAGGTTGCGGACATAGGCAACCGTCTCGGCGTCCGCATCGGAAGCGCCGGATTTGCCCCGGGCGCCGGTATACTTGCACAGCCCGATGCCGTAGTTCAGAATTGCGGCGTTACGCTTTTCAAAGACATCCGCAAAATTGGGGTCAAAAGCCGCGGTCACGTCGGCGCTCAGGCAGAAAGACTTTTCGAAGCAGGCCCGCAGCGGTACGCCCTGAATGTCGCACAGATCCTCCATAAAGGTGTCGAACGCGGCAGACTGCATGCCGGTCACGCCGTCGGAGCCGATCTCCTCCTTGTCCGCAAGGACGCAGACGCAGGTTTTGACCGGGGTCTCCGTCAGATCCAGCAGCGCACGCAGGGCGGCATAGCCGCAGACCCGGTCGTCGTGGCCATAGGCGCCGATCATACTGCGGTCCAGACCGATATCGCAGGCAGGCGCGGTGGGAACGGCCTCCAGCTCAGCGGAGGTGAAGTCATCCTCCGTAATGCCGTACTTCTCGTGCAGCAGCTGCATCACGTTCAGCTTCACACGGTCCTTGTCATCCCGTTCACCAATGGGCCGGCTGCCCAGCAGCAGGTTCATGGTCTCGGCGGGAAATGCCTCGGACAGCGGCTTTTTGTTCTGCTCCGCTCCCAGATGGGGCAGCAGATCCGTCATGATCAGCCGGGGATCGCCGGCATCATGGCCGATATTGACCTCCACCTTCGTGCCGTCCCGCAGTGCCACCACGCCGCGGAGTTCCAGCGGGATGGTGGTCCACTGGTACTTGCGGATGCCGCCGTAATAATGGGTCTTGAGATAAGCCAGCTCCCCGTCCTCATACAGGGGGTTTGGCTTCATATCCAGACGGGGAGAATCAATGTGGGCTGCGGCGATCCGCGCACCGCCCTCATCCAGCGGCTTGGAGCCCAGATGGGCCAGCAGTACACTTTTGCCCCGATTGTTGAAATACACCTTGTCTCCGGCTTTCAGTGCCATGCCCCTGGTAAAGGGCACATAGCCGGCCTGCTCCGCCAGATGCACCGCCTCCGCCGCGCACAGACGTTCGGTTTTACCGATGTCCAGAAACGCCTTGTACTCCTCGCAGTAGGCGTTCATGGCCGTGTATTCTTCCGCTTTCAGCAGATCATAACCATTCTTCTTTGTTGAAAACAGCTTCTCCTTCAGCGCCTTGCTCTCAGCCTTCGTCATTTGCTTTTTCCTCCTTCACGATCTCAATTACTTTTTCAAAGAACCGAATCGCCTCTTCCTCAAATTTTTCCGGCGAATCGGCGCTGTTCTCCAGCTCATAGTCGCACTTATCGCGGAAATACTCATCGGTCTTCTGGGCTGCGATCCGGAGCCTGGCATACTGTTCTCCGATTCCGTCCCGGGCCACGATGCGGCGCACCCGCAGCTCCACCGGGGTCGTCACTGCCACCGTGCGGTCGCACATCTGATCGATGCCGCTCTCGAACAGGCTGATGGCGTCGATGGCGAACAGGGAAGCCGGCTCAGCCTCCATACGGCGGCGCAGCTCAAGAGGAACAAAGCGGAATACAATGGCATTCAGCTGATCCAGGCGGTCCTTGTCCCTGAACACCAGCTCGCCCAGCCGCTGCCGATCCAGCCTGCCCTCCGGGGTGAAGATCCCGGCGCCGAAGGTGTCCGCCAGCGTCCTGCGAAGATCCTCATTCGTCTCCAGCATCTCATAGTACAGCACATCGCAGTCGATGACCTTTCCGCCCATCTTCCGAATGGCCTGCAGCGCGCTGGTCTTGCCCGCTCCGGTTCCGCCGGTGATGCCCAGCACTACAGTAATGTCGTCGGCGTCAATCACATGGAATCCTGCGGCTTTTTTCAGCCGGTTTCCGATGGCCAGCCCCAGCCCCCGGTTATCGGGGCACTGGGTATAGATCTCGGTGACGCTGCTGCCGTCAAAGGCACGCAGCGCGTCGAACACCCGCTGGGCCTGAACTGCCTTATCCCCGGCGGGGCCCAGCATCTGAACCTCCCGCCCGGGAAACAATGACGCAAATTCATCGAAACAGATTACACCGGAGGTGGGACCCACCCGGCGCTGAATTTCCTGGGCAGAGTTCTTCGGCGTGCCCGTGACCACCGTCACCGGGGCCTTGGGCGCATAGTGGCGGTACTTCATGCCGGGGGCCTTAGGCTGCTCTCCCTCTCCCATGGGGGCGGTGACGGCTTTGTCCACATCCACGTGTCCCAGCAGCCGTTCCAGCTCTTCCAACGGCAGGCCGCCGGGCCGCAGCAGACGAGGGGGCTCGCAGGTGAGATCCAGAATGGTGGATTCCACGCCCACATGGCACGGTCCGCCGTCCACAATTCCCTCGATCTTGCCACCCATATCCTCCAGCACGTCCTGCGCCGTAGTACAGCTAGGCCGGCCGGAGGTATTGGCGCTGGGCGCCGCGATGGGCACTCCCGCCTCCCGGATGATGGCCAACGTCACCGAATGATCCGGACAGCGCACACCCACAGTATCCATCCCCGCGGTGGTGACGTCGGGGATCACCGCTTTCCGCTTCAAAATCATGGTCAGCGGGCCGGGCCAGAACTTTCGGGCCAGCTGGTAGGCAATGGGCGGTACATCCGTGCAGTACCGGGCCAGCCACTGGGAGCCGGGCACATGGATAATCAGGGGATTATCCTGGGGCCGCCCCTTAGCCGCGAAGATTTTCCCGACCGCCTCAGGGTCCAGCGCGTTTGCACCCAAACCGTACACGGTCTCCGTGGGGATGCCCAGCAGCCCGCCCCGGCGGATAATCCGGGCGGCATCCTCGATCTTGTCCTGGATCTCCTTCTGCGGACCCTTGATGTCCCGCAAATCAAATATCTGTGTATGCATTTCTATTTTTCGCCTCAATCATGGTTCGGCTTCCGCCGTCCGTTTGTATCCCCATCAGCCGTTTCTTCGGCACTCTCGCCGCCGGCCTTCAGCTTTTCGGCCTGATCGGCGGTCACCAGCGCGTCGATCAGTTCGTCCAGCGCACCGTTCAAAATGGCGTCAATCTTGTAGAGCGTCAGTCCGATGCGGTGATCCGTCACCCGTCCCTGGGGAAAATTATAGGTGCGGATACGCTCGGACCGGTCGCCGCTGCCCACCTGACTCTTCCGCTCGGCGGCGGTGGCGGCAGCCTTCTTCACCCGCTCCGCCTCCAAAAGGCGGGAACGCAGAACCTTCATGGCCTTGTCCTTATTTTTATACTGACTGCGCTCGTCCTGACACTCCACCACCAGCCCTGAGGGCAGATGCGTGATGCGGATGGCGGACTCGGTCTTATTGACGTGCTGTCCCCCCGCGCCGGAGGCCCGGTAGGTGTCGATCTGCAAATCGTTGGGATTGATCTCGAACTCCACGTCCTCCGCCTCCGGCAGCACCGCCACGGTGGCGGCACTGGTGTGGATGCGGCCGCCGGATTCCGTTTCCGGCACCCGCTGTACCCGGTGGACTCCGCTCTCGAACTTAAGGCGGGAGAAGGCACCCTCGCCCTCAATAAGGACGCTGCACTCCTTGACGCCGCCCAGCTCCGTCTCGTTCAGGCCGACCATCTCCGTCTTCCACCCCCGGCTCTCGGCGTACATGGTATACATCCGCAGCAGCGACGCGGCAAACAGAGCACCCTCCTCGCCGCCGACGCCGCCCCGCAGCTCCATGATAACGTTGCGGCTGTCGTTGGGGTCCGAGGGCAGCAGCAGGAGTTTCAACTCCTGTTCCAGCCGCTCCAGCTCGGCTTTGGATGCGGCCAGTTCCTCCTGCGCCATCTCCTTCAACTCCGGGTCGCTCATCAGCTCCTCAGCCGCGGCGCGGTCCGATTCCGCCTTTTCATACCGGCGGTAGTTGTCCACCACGGGGCCAAGCTCTTTCAGCTCCCGATTGACTTTTTTCAGTTTTTCGGCATTGCCGTACACTGCGGGATTCGTCAGTTCCTCCGCCAGCAGTTCGTACCGCGCCGCAATCTCCTTCAGCTTATCCAGCATGGTTCCTCTCCTTTGTGTTTGATTTGGAAAGGAACACCGCTACTGCTCAGCCTCCAGCAACGCGCGGACGGCGCGGAGAAACTCCTCCTGCCAGAAATAATAGCCCACGGAGCCGCTGCGCAGCGAAATCGCCGCCGCATGGTGAGACGGCACATAGCGGTCCATCTGCTCGTAGACCTCCTCATACCGGCTCTCCCCGCCCCGGGTCAGCACATAGGCCACCCGGCCCATTGAGCCGCCGTAGTCTTTCAGAAATGACCGCACCACGGAGCTGCACCGCCCGGCCCACACCGGCGTGCCGACAATGACCAGTCGGTACTCCCCCAGCGAACGTTCCGTTTCAAAATGGGACACCGGCTCCAGCGTTTTGCGCACGGCATCCATCCCGCAGCGAATCAGTCCCCGCCAGCCGCCCCGGTCGGCGGTATCGTGAAGCTCCACCATCTCCGCGCCCAGCTCGGCGCCGATCTCCTCCATGGCCTTTTTGGTATTCCCCGTGCGGGAGTAATAAATGCATAATACATCATTCAATTTCATTCACCTCTGTCGGTCAGAATCCGGACTATGCAAAAGGGGCGGAATCGTCAGAGCAGGAGTTTGCCCAAACCGAAAAATTCCCGGACATAGTAGTTGGCGGATAGCCACCACCAGGGCAGCTCCGCCGGCACCCCCAGCGTGGTCAATCCCTCCCGCCCCGCGATCAGGCAGGCGCGGCGGATATGAAAATCATTGGTCACCACGGCGATGACGGCGGTATCGGTGTCAATGCCGTGCTTTGCAAGCAGCGCCTTGGAATACGCGAAATTCTCCTCCGTGTCGGAAGAGCGCTCCTCCAGCAACAGCCGGGCCGGGTCCACGCCGTCCGCCACCAGAGCACGGCGCATGGCCTCCGCCTCCGTGATGTCCTCCCCGTTTCCCTGTCCGCCGGACAAGACCACCGGAATTTCCGGGTGCTCCCGCAGGTATTGCTCCGCCGCGCGGATCCGGGTCTGCAGAGCCAACGACGGCGTAGTGCCGTTGACGCCGGCGCCCAGAACAATCACCGCGTCGGTCGGAAGCGTTGAATCTCCCGCATGAGCGCCGGTGATGATGTAGACCTCCGTCACAAGAAACACCGCCAGACACAGGGAAAGTCCGGCAAGGAAAACTCTTTTACAGGTCTTCCCCGCTCTTGATTTTTTCGCCCAGCGGTCCAAGGCTATCCCCAGCAGCGGCAGAGGCATCAGGCAGACGAGCAGGATGGCGGAAAAGCGGACGCCCCCCAGCGCAAACCGGCAAACTCCCGACAGAAGAAGCAATCCTCCCGACAGAACCAGCAGAATTTTATAGCCCTTGGTCATGGTACTCTCTTTCTATCCTTCGGCGTCCTCACTGAGGGTCTCCCACTTTTCGTACAGGACATCCAGCTCACCCTGCAGGGCAGTCTTTTCCTCCACCAAAGCACTCAGCTTCTCATAGTCGCATGCGGCGGCCTCCATATCGGCATCCAGCCCGGCAAGTCGCTCCTCGGTCTTGGCGATGTCCCGCTCACAGATGGTCAGCTGGCGGCGGCTCGCCTGCCAGGCCCGGTTGCCCCGGGGCTTTTCAGTACAGTGCTCTTCCTTTACTACTTTTGCAGTTTCTTGCTTTTCAATCACTTCCTGTGCCTTGACCTGCCGATACTCGGCAAAGCCCATGGGGTAGTCCGTGATGGTACCGCCCGAAAGCTCCCAGATGCGGGTGGCGAAACGGTTGATGAAATACCGGTCGTGGGAGACAAACAGCAGTGTGCCGTCGTAGGTCTCCACAGCCTCCTCAATCCACTCCCGGGAGTCAATGTCCAGGTGGTTCGTGGGCTCGTCCAGAATGAGGAAGTTGATCTCTTCGTCCATCAGCATGCACAGCCGCAGGCGGCTCTGCTCCCCGCCGGAGAGCACAGACACGGGCTTAAACACGTCCTCGCCCCGGAAGTCATAGGCGGCAAGCCGGTTGCGGGCGCTCTGGGCGGACAGGTTCTTCCGGACGGCCATCATATTCTCCACCAGATTCCAGTCCGGATGATCGAAGTGGATGACCTGGGGCAGATAGGCGCTGCGCACCGACGGGCCGGTTTTGATCCGGCCGTCGTCGGGGTACAGTTCCCCCATCATCATTTGAATCAGGGTGGATTTTCCGGTGCCGTTATCCCCGATCAGGGCAATGCGCTCGCCGCCCTCTACCTTCAGGTTGATGCCCTCGTACAAAAGCTTGTCCCCAAAGGACTTGGACAGGTTCCGGAGAGCCAGTACTTCGTCCCCATGGAACTCCGTGGAGGCGAACCGGGCGTCCATTTTTCGCTGCTTTGAGGGCTTTGCGGTGGTGCGCATCCGCTCAATGCGCTTTTCCATGGAGAAGGCCCGTTTGTGCAGCGCGTCGTTGCCCATGAACGCCCACAGATGCAGCTTTTCCGCCGCCTCCGTCAGCTGTTCGATCTTGGCCCGCTCCTTTTCATACTGCCGCAGGCGCTCCTCATACCGGCGCTCTTTTTCCAGGGCATAGAAACTGTAATTTCCACTGTAAAATTCAGCTTTTCCGCCGGCAATCTCAATGATCCGGCCCACAATACGGTCCAGAAAATACCGGTCGTGGGAGATCACCACCACGGTGCCGCGGAAGGTGCGGATATACTCCTCCAGCCACTCGGTGGCGTGAAGATCCAGATGGTTCGTCGGCTCGTCCAGCAGCAGGATGTCCGTATCCTCCAGTATCAGGCGGCCCAGATTCACCCGGGTCTTCTCACCGCCGGAGAGACGGTCGAACTGCTGGGCGCGCATCTCGCAGGAGATGGACAGGCCGCTGGCCACCTTATTCACCGCCACGTCGGTATCGTAGCCGCCGAAGGTCTCGAACCGCTCGGACAGCGCACCGTAGCGCCGAAGAATTGCCGGATCGGTTTCCCCCGCCGCCATGCGGGCAGTCAGGCACTCCATCTCCTCCGCCAGAGCGTGGAGCCGGGCGAACGCGGTGCGCAGCACATCCTCCACGGTGTACCCGGCAGGATAGACCGGGATCTGGGAGATCAGACCCAGACGCCGGCCCGCGCCCACGGTTACGCTCCCCTCGTCGCAGTCCAGCTCCCCGGTCAAAATGCGAAACAGCGTGGTTTTACCCGCGCCGTTTTTGCCCAGAAGACCCACCCGCTCACCCTGGTCGATCTGGAAGGTCAGCCCGTCTAATATATTTTTGCCGATTTCAAAGGATTTTACCAGTCCTTCGACTTGAATCTCAATCATTGGTTGAACAGAGCTGCTCCACCAGCCAGCCGAAATGCATGGCATGGGACGCCTTGATCAGCATGGCGGTCCGTTCGCCGAACTGTTCGCGGATCTCTGGGAGCGCTTCCTCCTTGGTTGCAAAATGCAGCGTAATTCCGCCGCTGTCCGCAGCGCCGTCGGCGATTTTAGCCGCCTTGGTACCCACGGCAAATACCATGTCGATGCCCAGCATCGCCGCCAGCGCACCCATATTGTAATGGGCCTGCGCCGTCAGGTCGCCCAGCTCCCCCATGTCACCCAGCACCGCGATCTTTCGGTCGCACTCGGTCTTGGCGAGAATTTCCAGCGCCGCGGTGACGGACTGAGGGTTGGCGTTATAGCAGTCGTCCAGCACGGTGCGGTCGCCGGACAGCTTCACCACACGCATCCGGGAGCCGGTAGGCTCGTAGGATGCCACGCCCCGGACAATCTCATCATGGGTCAGGCCCAGCTTCTCCCCGACGGCCACCGCCATGGAGGCGGAATAGACCATATGGGTGCCGGGGGTGGGAATGCTCAGCTCATAGGTATCCTTCTCCGTCCGCACCAGGCAGGTGACACCCTCCACGCCGTGGTCGCCAATCTCGGTGACCCGTGCCTGGCAATGCTCGGACTGGCCGCAGCGGATGGTGGAAAACGGAGGGTTCAGCGCGCTGAGCAGCGCGTCGTCCCCATTGAGAACAGCGATGCCGCCGGGGCGCAGATTCTCAAAAATCTCGCTCTTTGCCTTCAGAATTCCCTCCCGGCTGCCCAGGAACTCAATATGCGCGTCGCCGATATTGGAAATGACGGCGATGTCCGGCTTCACCATCTCGCCCAGATAGCGGATCTCCCCGAAGTGGTTCATGCCGGTTTCGATGACCGCCACCTCCGTCTCCGGCGTCAGCTGCAGCAGCGTCAGCGGGGTTCCGATGTCGTTATTATAGTTCTCCGGAGTCTTGAGCACCCGATACCGGGCAGACAGGACCGAGGCAATCATATCCTTGGTGGTGGTCTTGCCCACGCTGCCTGTGACCTGGACAAAGGGAATATCGAACCGGCTGCGGTAAGCCGCAGCCAGCGCCTTCAGCGCCAGCCGGGTATCCGCCACCTTGATGTAGAATTTATCACTTCTCAGATTGGCTGGCAGCTTTGCGCACAACACCCCCGCCGCGCCGCCCTCCAGCGCCGCGTCAATGAACTGGTGCCCGTCGAATTTCTCGCCCTTCCACGGGATAAACAGACTCCCGGGCTCCATGCTCCGGCTGTCCGTGCACACCGCAGTCACCGGCGGCAGATCTTCCCTGGGGTTCCACCACACACCCCCCACGGCGGACGCAATCTCTTTTACCGTCATCGGCTGCATATCGTTATCCCTCTCTGCAAAGATATGGACAGATGTACGATCTCCTCCACGAGATCTTCATAGCTCATTCCAATGGCCGCCGCCTCTTTCGGCACCAGACTGGCGGGAGTCAGGCCTGGCAGGGAGTTGGTCTCCAGGCACCAGGGCACACCGGCTTCGTCCATCACGAAGTCCGCCCGGGAGTAAACCGACAGTCCCAGCGTGCGATGGAGCTTCAGCGACATCTCCCCCACCTCCTGCGCCTGTTCCGGCGTCAGGTTCGCGGGGCAGACTTCCAGAGAGCCGCCGCTCTGATACTTGGATGCGTAGTCAAAGTACGCGCCGCTGGCGGTCATCTCCACCGCGGGCAGGTACCGGTCTCCCAGTACGCCCACCGTCAGATCCCGCCCGTAGACGCGCCGCTCCACCAGCACCTCGCTGCCGAAATGCAGCACCGCAGTCAGCGCCTGACGCAGATCCTCCCGGGTATCCGGCAGATACACGCCCAGGGACGAGCCGCCGCCGATGGTTTTGACCACGCAGGGCATGGCCAGCGTCTCGGCCAGACGGTCCACATCCTCCGCCCCGTAGGTCAGAAGCTGCCATTCCGGCGTCCGGATGCCCGCCGCGTCCATCATCCGCTTGCTGGCGATCTTATTCATCGCCATGGCGGAGGACAGGTAGTCCGATCCGGTATAGGGGATCCCCATCAGATCGAAGGTCGCCTGAACCCGGCCGTCCTCACCGCAGGCGCCGTGAAGCCCCAGAAAGACGAGGTCCGCCAGAGCGCATACCTCCAGCACGTGGGGTCCGAACAGGCTGGGGCCCTGATCCGGCCGGCCTTTGCGCACGGCCTCCAGATCCGGAGCAACGGTCTCGATCTGCGCGTCGGGGCACAGGCCGTCCTCCGCGTCAAACAGCGTCTCCGGGTCCGCCGGCAGCGATTCCAGCCCCAAAAACATATCCACCAGCACAGCCCGGTGACCCCGCTTGCGCAGGGCATGACAGACAGCCGTTCCGGTCACAAAAGAAACGGCCCGTTCCGTGGAGAGGCCGCCGGCTAACACAGCAATTTTCATAAAAGATGTTCCTTCCTCCCGCTTCGGCGCTCGGAAGGTATTTCCGGGCGTCAGAAACCATCCAATCACACCATAACAGCATGTAGTGTACCATATTCCGGTGGTAAATACAACCGCAAAAAGGGCCGCCCCGCACTTTTTGCAGGGTGGCCCCATGTTTTGCAGGAGATCAGCCGAGCCAGTCAAAAAATCCTGCCGGCTTCCCGTCCATCAGCGTTTTTGCCGCCGTCAGCATCTTGGCCGCGTCGGCCCGAGTTACCTGAGTTTCGGTACTGCCGCCGAAGCTGCCGGCAGACAGAACGCTGACCGCTTCCATGTTGCCCACGGCCTGCGCCGCCCAGGTGGGCGCCGCATCCCGATCCGCATACCAGGTGGTCAGATCTACGTTATCCACCGCCAGCACCCGGTTCAGAATCACTGCGGCTTCGTCTACGGTAATGGGTCGGTCCGCCCGGAATGCCACGCCCTCGGACGTGGCAACGCCCTCCACCAAACCGTCGGCCAGGCCGGCGGCGGCATAGGTCTTTGCCCAGGCGGGGATGCTGTCGTCATCACAGAAGCCGGTCATCGTCACCGAGTCGGCGCTCATGTCAGCCGCCTCCATGACCATCGCCAGAAATTCGCTCCGGGATACGCTGCGGGTTGGCTCAAAGTAGTACTTGTCACCGATTTTTGTGCCGGTGAAGATCCCCTTCTCCGCCAAAAACTGTGCGGCGGAGGCGGCGGTGCTGTTTCCGGTATCCGCATACGTCACACCGCTGCGTGCCTTCTGAATGGTCACGCTGACGGACACGGGTACAGAGCTGTTGCCCTTGCTGTCCGTTGCAACATACGTGAAGGTGTCGGTGCCCACTTTATCCTTGTTGGGCGTGTAGGTGAAATTGGCGCCGTCAATGGTGACGGTGCCCCGCTTGGGCTGCGTAACCACGGAATAGGTCAGATCCGTGCCGCCGGGGTCCTTGGCCAGAAACTGTGCATAATAGGGGATGTTGCGATACGTGGATATTTCAAGTTCCTGGGCGATGGGCGCGTCTCCCGTGGACGCGGCGGCCGCCGTCTCTGTCTTTTTTCCGAACAGTGCCAGAGCCGGAACAGAGAGCGTCAGCAGCAGCACTCCGGTCAGCGTGAGAAGTCCAAAGCGCCGAATGATCGTTTGCTTCTGCAAAACAAAAACCTCCTTTTTAATGGTGTGATTATTGTTTTCCGTTCCGTCAAAACTATACGGAAATTGACGGAAGATTCCGGGCATAAAAAAACTCCCGCCGAAAATCTCGGCGGGAGTTTTCAGGTTATCGCAGTCGGGACCTTGTGGGGATGGATCGCATCTTAATGCCCGAGACAATTCCCATGGCTGCGTACAGCGTCACCACGGAGGAACCGCCATAGCTGAAAAACGGCAGCGTCAGGCCCACCACAGGCATCACAAACAGGCACATGCCGATGTTCTCAATCGTCTGAAAAATCAGCATGGCCGCCATCCCCACGCACACATAGGACGCATAGGTGGACTGTGCCCGCCGGGCCACGATCAGGCAGCGGAGAATGATGGCGCACAGCAGGATGATGACGGCGAGACAGCCAATAAATCCAAGCTCCTCCCCGGCCACAGAGAAGATGAAGTCCGTCCATCGGGCAGGCAAAGAGCTTTTGTAACTGCTCTGCGTCTGCGTGCCGTGGAACAGTCCCTGCCCGAACAGCTGGCCGGAACCCAGCGCCAGCAGGCTGCGGGTCTGCTGCCAGCCGGCGTCCAGGGGCTCGAAGCTGTGATCCGCGATGGCGTGGAACCGGTCCACCATATAGGAGGGGATGGCGTCCAGCTTCCACAGCGCGAACACGCCCGCGGCGCCCGCGGCGCCCGCCAACAGATACCACCGGATGGCGAAGCCCGCCAGAAACGTCATGCACGCGAAGATAAAGATAAATACCAGCGCATTGCCCATGTCGCTCGACACGCCGAAATACAGTGCGCACAGCACCAGCAGATGCCCTCCTGCAAACAGTGCCGCCAGGGGGGATTTCAGATCCCGCTTTTCCTCCCGCAGCCACTCCAGCTGCTTGGCCAGCAGCAGCGTGAAAGTAATTTTGATCAGCTCCGCCGGGCCGATGTTTACCGGCATGCCGGGAAAGTGCAGCCACGCCCGGTTGCCGTCTACGGACACGCCGAAGGGATAGAGCATCAGGATCATTGCGGCGTTGAAGCCCACGATCCACTTCCACTTTTTCACCAGCAGCTCCACGTCCACCATGGACAGGAAAATATACAGCCCGATCCCGATGACCATAGCAGCGCCCTGCACGATCACATAGCGGTAGGTCCCCTTATACTGAGTGGCACTGGTGATGAGCACCATGCCAAACACCGTCGCGGTACAGCACAGCGACAGCAGCACCAGATCGGCCTGCCGAAAAAAATCCGACAGCGTGGTTTTCAGATGATCTGCCATTGAGAATTGCTCCGTTCTTTGCATATCTTTTCGTTTATTTGTTTGATTTAGTATAGCACCGGAGGCCATGGGTGTAAACCTTGAGCGAATGTCAAGAAGTAAATTGACTTTTACCAAATAATTTCCAGTAAGGCAGCGCAGGAGGATAACTCCGGCGCTGCTTCTCTTTTAGCTGGGACAAGGAGGACGAGAGAATAATGTGTCCTGCGGACGGCGCCGCAAAATATCGAACAGCCGTCAAGACCGCAAAATTTTTCCCGTGGGATGAAAATTTTTGCGCGAGAAGGCTTCCGTGAGACGCCTTGTCTTGACAGCTGTTAGAAATTTCGCTTTCTGTAGTCAAGCCAAAGCGCCGAGCCGCTTTGGCGAGGCCCAATAACTTATTTTGGAGGGACGCTGCTATGACTTACACAATCACACTTACGGACGAAGAGGAAACCAGCCTTAAACACCTGATCGCATGGAATCTTGAGAACAAATCTAGACTTGACCCCGATACACAAGCCCGGCAGAGAATTTACGAAAAACTGCTAAAATCAGAACGTCAGGAGGCCTAATCATGAGGAGCAACAGTCCGAAAAGCAACCTCCGGAGTTTTCGGTACTCCGATGAAATCGCCGCTATTCTCGAAGCCCAGGAGGGGAACAGCCTGAACGAAAAGTTTGAGAGCTTGGTATTGTTTTGCTTTTATAAACTGGAAAAGCGAAAAAAGGATCTGGAGCTAATTGAACAGGATATCAAACGGGAAAGGCAGCGGCTTTATGACCTCCAGCACGCCACCGAAGAACTCCGGTTACTGGAGAAGGAAATAAAAGACGCACAGTTTTACTTTCGCATCGTAGAACGCCGGGCAAAGGCTATTTCCGAAGCAGAAGAAGAAGAAACGTAACACAATGCACCGGCGCTGATCCGTTGGTTGCCGGGCAAACTTGTGTTACAATAGAAACCCACCCCCGGCAATAGTCGGGGGTGGAACTGTTTAAGATCACGTTACCAATTCACGAAAGTGGAGGGACGCATGGTGAAAAAGCAGCATTACATAACCAGAGACGAACGAACGAAACTTGAAGCCCTGTTACAGGCCGGTCTGCCCGTCGCGCAGATTGCCCTGCAGCTGGGCTTTTGCCGTCAGACGATATACAACGAAATCAAAACAGGCACGTATCTGCATACCTGCGATTACTGGGACGAAAAGCGGTATTCCGCCCAGAAATCCGAGAGCATTCACAAAAACAGGCAGACGGCGAAAGGCAGACCGCTAAAAATCGGAAATGACCACGCCTACGCCGATTACATAGAACAGAAGATTATCCGGGACAGGTATTCCCCAGCGGCGGCACTGGCAGCGGCCCGAAAGAGAGGATTTCAAACAAGCGTATGCACGGCCACGCTCTACAGCTACATAGACAAGGAAATCTTCCTGCATCTGACCAATAAAAATCTCTGGATAAAATCCAAGCGCAAACCACATGGTTACCATCCGGTTCGCCGGATTGCTCATCCGCTGTTGCCGTCTATCACAGACAGGCCCCAGCACATCACAGAGCGGCAGGACTACGGACACTGGGAGATGGACTTAGTGGTCAGCAAAACCGGCAGCAGGGCCGCGCTATTGACCCTAACGGAGCGCATTTCCCGGCAGGAGCTTATTTTTAAGCTACCAGACAAGAAAGCCGCCACGGTTCGGGCGGTAATCAACCGGCTGGAGCGCACCATGCCGGACTTCAAGGAAAGATTTCAGAGCATCACCACGGACAATGGTTCGGAATTTATGGAATACGAAAGCCTACAGCGCTCCATCTATGGCGGTAAGCGTTTTGATATTTACTACTGCCATTCATACGCCGCATGGGAAAAGGGCAGCAACGAGAACCACAACCGCATGATACGACGTTGGTATCCCAAAGGAACAGATTTTGCAAAGGTCAGCAAAAAGGAAATAGCCGTTCTCCAAAGCTGGATGAACGGCTATCCAAGAAAAATACTGGGCTGGCTAGCACCGGAGGAAGTAGCGTAACACAACCAAGAGCCGCAAGCCAACTGGCTGCCAGAGTAAATTGTGTTACATCACCACATAGCCCACTCTTTTGGTAGAAGCTGCTTACAGCTATAGCTGTTAAACAGTTTCCAGAGCGGAGGACTAAATATGCGTCGGGTGCCGATCACGGGGAAATCGAACGAGTATTCATCAATGATCTGGTGCGTATTCTCATCAATGCCGACACGCCGACGAATGCGGCGGCAGACCACGCAGAAAGGAACGAGAGACTTTTTCACCACATAGTAATTTTGCGCAAGTCTGCGCAGTGTAATGTCCATATCCTCATAGGACTGGGAGAACACATCCACACTACACCGATAATGCCGATGATACTTGAAAAAGTAAACAGCGGTTTGAGGGAATGTTTTAAACTCTCGATTGTTAAACTCAATCCCGGCTTCATCAATGATAATCTTTGCATTCTCCATATGACTAATGCCAAGATCTTTCTTGCAATCCAACATATAAGTTCCGGTAATCGGAACATTGCTATAAACGTCAATATGACGCTTCAAATACTTGCTATTCAGCAGATGGCGAGAGAAAGCACTATCATACTTCTCACACCACGTAATTAGACGATTCTGTCTATTAGCCTGTTTTGCCAACCATGCCGCAAAGGTGGTCTTACCGGAGCCGGGAACGCCAAAATAGACATTGAGAACGTGTTTGTGCTTATGCGTCATAAAGGAATTTATAAAAATTAGCAGCAGGATAACTGCCAAGAGCATAAAATCACCACTTTCTTAAAGTGTAAGAGCAGCGCCCGCTGCGCGTGGGCGCTGCCCTTTCTGGTACAGATTACCGATGTGCCAGAGAACCAAACAGGCCGATGCCGATACCGATGAAAGCCAGCCCGTAAGGCAGAAGCAGCAGAGGTTCAGCGGCGACGGTAGCAGCAGTCTGACCAACCCAACCGAGACCAGCCGTGAAGATAGTACCAATGGAAGAAATCACGGTGGCAAGAGTTACAGTTTCCATATGTATTCTCCTTTCTTAAGAATTAGCGTTTTGCTAAATATTTGAACCCGATAAAAATGAAGATCATCAGGAGCAAACCATACAGGTATGAAATCGGAGGAGTACCGAACCACGTTGCAAGAGCATGAAGTAGCCAGATAGAAAAGTCCTGCATTTCAGACATAGAAGTCATTTCACAGCACCCCCCAGAATGCGGAGGATGCAATAAAGGGTTAAGCCAAAAAGGAAAACACCAGCGATCCAAGGCCAGTCAAGACCGGCAACACCCAAAACGGCAGAACCGGAAACCGGGTCTATTAACGGCGTATAGCTGCCGAACAGGGCTGTAATAACCTCTCTCAAATTTCATCATCCTTTCGCTCTTTTGATATTTTCGGCTTACTGGTAGAGCCGGAACGGTATCCGGAGCCGGAACGGCGAAAGCCAAACAGGCCGAGTAAAACGAAACCAAGATTGATTATGATAAAACCGATCAAGGCTTGTCCGTATGTAAAAGTGAAGCCGGGAACTGTAATGCTGAAATATGCCCATATTCCGGAAATCAGCATCTGAACAATTGCGACCATTGCATCAGTCATGAAATCACCCCTACATGAAAAATTTAATCAAACCGGCAAACACCACAACGGTAAACGCTGCCGAAATCACAGCTTGTAATTCCGCAGGCATCCACGTATACAGACTACCGATAGCGCCAGGTAACTGGCCCATGCTTTCAACGAGAGATTTTAAACTGCTGACCGTACTTGTCACCAGATCGGCAAGACCGCCGATAATGGAACCAATGATGGTGCCGACCAGATCAAAAACAGCAAGGATACCATCTGACAGCTTATTCAGAATCTTTTCCCACCAACTGGTGCCGGAATCACCGCCAGAACTACCGCCGCCAGTCGTTGTGCCATAGTAATAATTATACGTGGTGGAGATATTGCCGGAATCCTTGATGGTCACAGCGGCGGCATCATCCCCGGATACAATGGTGTATGTACTGCCGTCCGTGGCAGTGATTGTATAAGTACGGGTAGCATAATCATACGTCCAGCTAGATGCCGTGGCCGTGGTGCCAGTTGCGGGATTCGTTACCGTGTTGTTCGTCTCGTCAAACAAATAGATATTCTCGGCCTGAACCATTGTGCCGTCATCGCCCTCGTAGAAGTAATCGCCGCAGAGGGAGCCGGTACGGGTCTCGGTGGAAATATCGGTTGTACCGGCAGCAGCGGCAAGACCGCCAGTGGGGTATTCCATAAGTACAGCAGCAGAAAGGTCAAAAGCATCACCAGCAGAGCCCGCTACATAAGAAATAACATTGAATGTATACGAAACGCCAGCAGTTAAAACAGCTGTTTTTGAATTTGCTTGAACAGAATTATAAAGGCAACACCGCGCAATGGCATAAAAAATCCACGCCATCTGCCCATATTGACAAACAGTGTGGAAAATCTTTGCTTTTTCTTCGCAAGCGCAACCTGAATCAGACTGCCAGACTTGGTCTGTCAGCCAGAATCAGATTT